>Ga0208644_1000740_pt1 | contig 29018 bp, 32 predicted proteins | sample VirMetDEL_Nov_18_FD_184517 | JGI IMG/M metagenome (GOLD analysis project Ga0208644, IMG submission 184517) | Aqueous microbial communities from the Delaware River and Bay under freshwater to marine salinity gradient to study organic matter... | ecosystem: Environmental > Aquatic > Marine >...
TCAACAGCATTAGAACCACTATTACCAGCTACTGTAATTGTAGAGTTAGTTAATGATGAGTTACCAATGTTTGATAAAGTGTTTGAAGCACCACTTATTGTTTTGTTTGTAAGTGTTTGAGTACCAGAGTTTGTTGTAACTGTATTGTCAATAGCAAATGTAACGCTATCACCAGAAACAGTTGAACTAATACCTGTTCCACCTAAGAATTGTAATGTATCTGATTCAGTAATTGTAGATGTTGTTGAACTATCATCAGCAATTGTGATGGTAGTCATTTGGTTAGCAACTTGACTATCTACGTAAGCTTTAATCGCTTTCGCAGATGCAAGTGTATCATCACTTGCTGATACTGAAGCTAAATCAGTATCTAAAACACCAGAAGCAAAATCAGCAACTTCTATGTTTGATATTGAGTTACCTGTACCATTAGCGTCAAAAGTTTTGTTTGTTAAAGTATGAGTTGATGAGTTAGTTAAAACTGAACTATCAATCGCAATAGAAATTTGGTCATTACTTACAGTAGTATCAATACCAGTGCCACCAGCGAATGTCAACGTGTCGCCAGTTGTAAATGTATCGTCTGAACCACTATCAGCAGCAATTATAAATGAACCTGATGGAATAGCAGCAAAACTTAAAACACCAGAACCGTCAGTTGTTAAAAACTGACCATTACTAAAACTACCTGGTAAAGTATATGTAATATCTGAAGTAACACTGTTAGGTGCTTTTAAGGCAACAAAATGAGCACCGTTATTAGTTCCTTCATTAAATTTAATTGTTCCACCAACTGTTGTAGAATTACCTACATTAAGTGTATCAATTGCGTTATTTGAATCTGTTATTATTGCCGATGAAGCTGTTAGTGTGCCAATTGCATGATCTAATTTGTCTGTAAAATACTTACCACCAATTACATCTATATTGGCTGCTTCGCCGTCTGTTTCTACACCTGTTCCTATAAAAAGTTGTTCACCAAAACTACCACCTGTACCGTATGAATACGCTAGTTCTCCTTGGGCGAGTGCTGAGGGTTTACTATTTCCAGAGGATCGTTTTATCTGAATAATTGTTGCCATTTGTTAATTCCTTTAAAAGTTGCCGCCGCTTAGTTTTAATGTTCCTGTGGCAGTATCTATTGTTGTTTTTGTTATAAATTTATCTGTAGCAGAGTCATATTGAATTAAGGCACCATCTTCTAAAGATGTGGCATTCACGTCATTTAACGATTTAAAAGTAGAAGAAGTACCGGCGCTAGGTACTGTAACAGAAACCTGTCTAGGACCTGAAGAATTATTAGAATTTATTTGCGCTCTAATTATAGCCATTACTCTCTCTCTTTTATAATGTATATTTATAATTACTATTTATTAAAGATTAAACGGTAACTGATGGACTAACTGTAATAATTCCTTCAATAACTCTAGTGACTGTACTATCAGAAGTCTTTAATATCTCAACATCATAGACATATCTAGCGGGAGCTTCAAGTGTGTTAGTTTGATCTGCTGTTAGTTTAAGAGTTACTACACCCTTTGTCGCATCTGCGGAGATAGTGGTTGTAAAAGACATTCTTGTACGAGTGCTCGTATAGCCTTGAGCCAGTTTAGCACTCGCAGTATAACCTGTTAAATCAAAGGCATTTCCGTCACTTCCAGTAACGGTTATATCGCTTGAAAAGGTTGCTCCTTTATCAATCCTTAGATTCGCTGTTGCTGCCATCTTTTTCTTCTAATCCCTTTTTAATCTTTTCGTTATAGTAATTAGTCAATACTTCAATCTTTTCTATTTCAATCAAGTGTCTTACTTTAGATTGTTGTATTTCTTGTCTAGCAACAATTGTGTTTCTTACATCTAATGGTAATTCACTTATAATATAGTCTTTACCATCAATTGTTAATTTATCTTGTTTTACTTGTTCAGTCATAATATCCTCACTTTGTTATATTTATACTACTTTACAAACGCAGGAACACCTAATAATGGCCTTCCGTCAAATTTATTTTTCTCAGCAAATGGTCCATTTAAATGATTATAATGTAGAAATACTTGAGCACACATATTACCCATAAACTCATCTCTCCAATGTTCTAACTCACAACCACTATAAACTAACATATCACCAGGTTCTAAATCTACTCTATTTACTGCTGGTGCGGTAGGTTTGTGTATATTTTTATATTCATCTATAACATTATTAGAACCAGTTGGATCAATAAAAATAGGCCACATATCGCCACCTAAATTAAGTGTTGTAGATATTTCACAACTTGGTCTATCTTTATGTCTTTTTAAAATAGAACCTCTTTCATACACTCTTGTATATGAATAAGTTGGTATTAAGTCTAAACCTGTTTGTTGTTTCATCACAGGTAATACTTTCATTAATAAAGTTTCCATAACAGGATCAGCATAGTGAGAATACACATTGGGTACTTGTTGATCTCTCCAAGTTCCCCACATACCAGTATCAGCGATTATATTGTTTTTGTACATAAATCCTGCGGCATCTCTTTTTAATAAAAGATAGTTTAGACAAAAATTTGCTAATTCATAAGGAATAGCATTTTTGATTACTTGATATTTTTTTTGTTTAAATTCTTCGTTCATTATTTAAATCCTTGTTGTATAAAATTAAAACTTACTGATATCCTTATATCATCTGATTGGTTAGGCTCAACACTATGCCACAACCAAGATGGAAACATTATAATACGTCCTGGAAATGGATCGAAGTTTACATCTCTCCATAAATGCTTAGGAGGTTGACCTTGTTTTCGATTAGGCATTACTATTTGTGCTCCTGGTCTTGGGTCATATATCTTTAATCTTCCTGCTTGTGGGTTTGATTTAACATAGTACACACCTGAAAATAATGAGTTTGGATGTATGTGAGGTTGATTCATTCCATCTTTAGGATTTATGTTAGCCCACATATTACCAAGTACAGGTTCTTTATCCAACCATTCTTCATCAAATACTTCTTTACACATAATTACTAGCTCGTTAACCAAAGGTTGATACTCTGGTTTTTGTGACATATTGGTTGTAGAGTGCCAACCTTTGTAATTTGTTTTCTGTAATCCTTGATCTTGATTAGACCACTTGACTATGTCTTGTGCTAATTTATCATTATCTAATTTTATGTCTTTACCAAAAACACTGGTAGGAAAAAATTCTTCTCTAATCATCTAAATGGTTTACCTCCAAACCAACAAACTAAAGATTGTCTCATACCTTTAGTTACAGGATTAACTCTATGATTTAAAAATGATGCAAATATAATAGCGTGACCTTGTTTTAGTTTCGCATAGTTACCTGGCGCCATTAGTTCTAAATCCCCACCTTCAAACTCTGATGGATCATTGAGTAATAATGTCATTGATATTTTTCTTACTGGTGGCTCGTGTGCCATAGTGACATCACAGTCCATATGCCAATCATAGAAACCACCTTCTGGATATTCTGTAAATTGTGCGTTTTCTGTTACTCTTATGTCACCAAATCCAAAATGATTTTCATTGGCTGCTTGTATAAAGTTATGTAAATCTCTATACATATGTGGCATTTCTTTAAAAGGTATCCAAGTAATTGTTGTTACTCTTTTTTTGGTATCAGTTCCACCACCTAGTTTACCCTTACTAATTTGTGCTTGTTGTGGTTTCTGTGCTCTACCTGATTCAATAATTTGTCTGCATTGATCTGGTGTAAATAAAGGTGTTGTTGTTTGTACTATCCAACTCTTCCATTTTGGTTCTTTCATATTTACATTTTCATACATTCCACTCATTATATTGCTCCTCTGTTATCAATTGGGTTATACTGAACATCACAGTTTGCGGCTAATGTTCTTCTAACTTCGTTTGTTCCGTTAAATGGATATACACAATGTCGCATATCGTACGGAAAAATATAAAAATCTCTTTCTTTAATTTTTGGTTGATAATCTACTTTTGAAAATTGACCAGAGGCTGAACCAAGTATTTGTAGTTTACCATTTTGAGGTTGTTGTTCTGCTGAATATTCTTTACCATAGGTACTTGGTAGTTTTAATATCATTACTGAAGATAAACCAGTAAACATTGTACCTTGGTGAACGTGTACAGGATTATATTCGTGTTGTTTCATTTCATTGATCCAAATACTATTTAAATGACAATGTGGATTTCTTATTTTATTCCAAGTTAAATAATGTTGAAACACACTCATAAACCATTGTTGTACATTTAATGGTATTAAACTATGACGGTGCATTTTAGATGTATCTTCACCATCGTAATAGATTGAGTGTTCGTTTTCAATCTTACCGACAAGTTGTCTATTTGCTGGCGCTAGTTGTTTAAAGTTTGCTTCGTAAATAGCATTGATTGTATGAAATATCTCTAGTGGTACTTCATATCTCAAAACAGATTGTCCTAAAAAGATAAAGCTAAATTTTATATCATTCATATCAAAATCTTATATGTCCATACTTATCAATGATACGCTGAGGTATCATAGAACGATATGGATTATCCTCTTTATATATTCCATTTGTTCTAATTGTGTGCATATTATTACCCACAATCTTATCATCATAACTTCTATTATTTACTTGTAGTTGAGATAAATTATTAAAGTTATGTTCAAAATAAGGTATCTCTAAAAAGTTATATATTTTATTTAGTTGGGTTCTAGGATCGGCAATCAAGTCATCATATTTTACAAAACAAGCCATATGTTTATTTTCAGGTTGTAGTAAATTTTTAATTGCTTCTAAATCTTTTGCGATGGCGCCATCTTTATTCATTAACATACCTAATTTTTCATCATCTGTTTTACAACCATATCTATTGACAAATGAACTAGGATTGTTCTTATACCACTTCATATAAGACGCTAGAACGTCTAAAACATCTCTTAACAGTACAATACACTTAATCGGTTGATTAAAATGTTTTTTCATTAACTTAAGATTACCTGGTGCAGATACAGGTCCTCTATCTATAATGTACTTGTAATTCCAGTCTTTGTAGTAATTATCATAGACACTATCTAATACATTGTCTAAAGATTTTTCGTCAGGATAGTTTTGAAAGACATCAGTTTGTTTTAATAAAAACAAATCTTTCATTACTTCTAATGTGATTGAATTGGCGGTCACGCCTATGTCTGGATTTTGATTCATTAAAGAACCAAAGAGTGTGTTGCCTGAACGAGGCATCGCCACTAACCAAAATAATTTTTTCATTTACGCTCCTGTACATTAAATAACATATTATAATTTTATTTATACAACATCTATAACCTTAGTTACTAAATCAACATAAGTGTTAAATAGTGTTATATTATACTTGTATATTATTTATTTTTTAATACCCAACCTTGAGTATTATCATAAAATACCAATGTAAATCCTGCTCTTTCTACTGATACGGTTAAATTGGATGCAGCACCAGCTATTGGCTTTCCATTTCTATCTACTGTTAAACTATTCGTATCAAAAGTACCTGCAACATCAATGATACTTATTTCATCACCAATTGTCGGTGACGCAGGTAATTGTAATGTGTGAGCAAAAGATGTCGTATCAATAAAATATCCTTCTCCAGCGGCTGCAGCAGTTACAGTTGAACCATCTGCAACAACTCCCGTTTGCCAATCGGTACCAGCTGATATTGTTCCGCTATTTCCTAAGGAAATTGATGTACCATTAATAGTAATAAATGAATTTGTTAAACTTGAATTAGCAATATTAGATAGTGTGTTTGAAGAACCACTAATTGTTTTATTCTGTAGCACATCAGAACTTGTGGCAGTTATATAAGAACCTAAATCAGAAATGTCTGCCTCAACAACTGTGATTGTGTTGTTTGCAGTATCTATTGTTTTATTTTGTAAAACTTGTGAATCAGTTAAAGTGACAACTGTATTATCAATAGCAATTGAAAGAGTATCAGTAGCAACTCCTGTTGTTGAAATACCTGTACCACCAGTAACAGTAAGAGTATCTCCACTAGAAATTGTTTGATTTGATCCACCATCTCCAGATAACGTAAATGAACCACCAGCATTTCCAGCTTCAAATTTTGATGAAAATGAATTGTAAACTAAAGTTTGACCGTTTGTAACTCCTGTTAGATCAAATGCTAAATCTGAACCATCTCCTAAAGTAGTATAAACTTCATTAAAGTTATCATTAATAATGTCACCACCTACACGTAAATTACTACCCGTACCGTCATTAGGAGTTGTTCCTAGATCAATAGATTGTTTAGCCATTTTTTACTTTATTTTCCTTAGATAATTTTTTTTGAGAGATTAATTTACCATCTTTTATAATATATCTTTGTTCTTCAACTCTTACTAGTCTATTGTCAGATGTTATTATTAACTTCTCTTTTTTATTTATATTCATATAGATTAATGATTATAATTATATTTATACGATATAAATAAGTCTATGAAACCTTTGATACATTTAAATTACCCCATTAATAGAGATATTTTACTACTAGAATCTGACAAAGCAAGAGAAAATGCAAAGCCTTGGGAAGGTGGCCACAACTATCATTTTGATGAATGGTTAGTATCTCATCATACAAGTGATTATATTAAAAAGATTATGTTTGATCTCAACATAGTAGGCAAACCTCGTTTCTTCTTTCAACAATCTAACTGGCAACTTGGCAAACACAAAGACTTTGGTACTCAATGTGCTGTAAATATTATACTATCAGATGACGCAACACCTATCAATATAGAGGGCAAAGATTATTTCTATAAACAGGCACTTATCAATTTACAAAAAGAACATTCTGTAAAAACTGATAATAAAGAAAGAATACTTTTAAAGTTTTCTATACCTGATAAACCATTTGAACAAGTTGCAAAAGAAATCAAATATGTTGTTACATCTTAATTATCAAATAGATAAAGAAAAATATAAAAAAGCATTTTATGAAAATTACGACAAAGGGGATTATCATAGAAAAGGTGATAAAGTATTAAAGACTTGGTATAAAGTTTTTGGTATTACTGAAATAGTTAGACCTGTAACAAAAGATTTAGGTATTGAAAACTTAAATATCAAACCTAGATTTTCATATCAATTTGAAAACTCTACTTTAATTAATCATATTGATATTGATAGAGTAGTTGGTATTAATTTAAATCTATTTGACGAATCACCTGAAATCATAGTAGAGGGTAAAACATACACATATGAAGCCGCTATGATTGATGTAGGTTCTAAAGTACATAGTGTTATTACAAAAGAAAAACCTAGACTTGTTTTAAAGTATGCAATAAGGAATAAATGGGAAGATATATATAATATACTAGATAAAAAAGGATTAATAGATCACGCAAAAACTTATTTTGATAATCCTAATTATATGATGTATGAATCTATATTAAAAGATTGTGATAAACAATTTGTAAAATGAGTAATAAAATTTTTCATTATAAACATAATCATCAAACAGAATTATTATTAAAAGAATTTAAAGATTCTAATCCACAAGAATTTATGAAAGAAATGGGTAAATGGAGAAGATCATTTAAAGTAGGTTCTTATGGTGAATTTTTAAAACATCATTATTCTTTTAAAGTCAATGGTAAAGTAGGCGTTGGATATTATCATCAACTTTCTGGTGAAGAAGTAAATCCACATAAAGATGAAAGATGTTTATGTAGAATTAATATTAAATTAAGTAAAGATGATACAAATGTTGTAATAGACGGTGAAAAATTTAAATATGATTGTGCTTTATTAAATGTTAGTAAATATGAACATTATGTTGAAAAATGTAAAACTGATAGAATACTTTTTAGTATTATGTTTGTTGATAAAGACTTTGAAACAGTAAAAGATTTTATAAAATGAAACCAGAACAAAATACGTTTCCTATTTTAGCAGTACAAACAACATATAAGTGTAATATGTTATGTGCTAATTGTTATCTTGGTGATATGTTAAACAATCCTAAATTTGTAGATGTAGACCCTAAAAAACTTGAAGATGTATTTAAAAAATTACCAAAGAGAACTGATATAAGATTTATAGGTGCCGAACCTACTATGAATGACGGTCTATTTGAAATGATTAAAGTTGCAAAGAAATATAAACATAGACCACAAATACTTACTAATGGATTAAAATTAGGACAAGAACAATATGTTATTGATTTAAAAAAATCAGGTCTTAACTGGTTGGGTTTGAGTATGAATGGTGGTTTAGATGATGAAGTATATAAAAGATTTGATAATGGTAAATATGCAAAACTAAAAACAAGAGCATTAGAATATTGTATAAAACATAAGATAGTACCACATATAAACATAATTGTTGATCCTACGAACTTACATATAATAAATCCGTTAATAAATCATACTATTAAATTGTGTCAAAAATATAACAGAAGAATAGGTGTTAGTTTTCCTCTTACAATTAGAATTAAATCAGTTGCAAAAATGGGAAACTTTTTAGATACTTACTCATTTAGTATAGATGAATTAATAAGAATTATAAAAAAAGAGTTTGGTAAATTTACAGATGAAAAGATTATACCTAATTTTATGATAGACGGCATACAAGAGTCTAATACTTGTATGGTATACTTTGAAACTGAAGTAGGTAAAATGGGTGGTAAAGTAACTGATTGGACTATTGATGATGATGGACTACCACTTGCAAAGAATAAAAGAAGAGGTATCATAACTGAAAATTATGAAATAGAACCGTTCTTTGAATATTATGGAGGAATAGATGAAACACAATCGCCTAGATTGGAATAATAGAAGTGTTTTTAATTTAATACAAAATGATGTTGATTTAACCGTCATTGAAAATGTTCCTTGTAGTCAAGTAAAAATATGGAACTTTTTAGAAACATTTTTTACACCTTCTCCACAAGACCCTATGGATCAAATGTTTGTTAATATTGTAAGTGATGAAAGATCATTAGCAAAAGAAAATTTAAAAGGTAATACTGAATTAGAATGGCACATAGATAAAGGTTATTCTGAAAACCCGCCTGAATATGTTGCGTTATATTCTGTTGATATAGATGAAGACGCAGGCGATACTTTATTTGTAGATAGTAGAATACTTGAAGACATACCTGATTATTATAGAGATCATAAAAATGATTTAGTACAATTTGATATGAATAGATTTATACACGACAACCAATACGGTTATCATTTTAGAAATGAGGTAGAGAGAAGATGGTTTAGAAGAAAGTATAGAAATGTAGAACACAAATTAATACAAGGAGATAGACGAGGTGTATATCTTTATTATTGCGAGGCATATAATAATTTACCTGAAATGCAAATGATTAAAGAAAAACTTTATGATCCAAAAAGAATACATAGACACAAATGGCAAAAAGGACAATTATTAATTTATAATAATAAAGCAACTAATCACAAAAGAGAAAATGGTGGAACAAAAAGACATTTATGGAAAATTGCGTTGTACAAGAGATAACATATATTGATGAGTATATAAGGTTGTGTGAGATTGCGTCTAAATCAAATCACCCTAACGCTTCAAATTATAATGTAGATAAGATGAAAAAGCGTTGGAACAAATATTTAATATTTACAAAATTAACTAGAGGTGATGAGGTAATTAGTTTTGCAGGTATTACTGATTTTGGAAATAATTTAGTTAGAGTAGCAGATAGATTATATACTAAACAAGAATATAGACAAAACTATATGACTAAATCAATTGTAAATCCTTTAAAACCAGCATTACAATATATTATACCTTATCATACAAAATGGGCAGTTGAAAGAGGTTATGATTGTTTCTTTTCTGTACAAGACAAAAGAAAAAGAAATGCTATTGTTAGATTAACAAAACAATTACCTATTGATTTAGGTTATCGTGTATTGCCTGATATGTATGAAACTTGTGATCCGAAAAATCCCTTGTGTATTCAGAATGTATCTGCTACAAAAGATAATATACCTTTAACTAAACACCTGCCTCAACAGAATATGAAATAGATTGAGTAAAAGTTTGTGCGTTGTTTTCATAATATAAAATTAAGATTAAATTTCTTCTACACTAAATGCAATTAAATTGTTTTGACAATAATAAATCCTTTTAGCAGAAGAAGTAATTGTATCGTCTTCTAATTTAAAATTATTATAATCTTCGTCTGTATTAAATGTCAAACTTAATGTTTGTGTCAGATTGTCTTCAGATACAGTTGTTACTAATCCAGATGTTTTTCCTGCATTAACATATTCAGTAATTTTATTTAAAGCATTTGTATCAGGTGTGTAAAATGCAACATCTGTATTAGGTCTTGTCTGTATCAAATTTCTTGTTTTTGCCATTATATCTCCTTAAATATATTTATGTTCCTATAATCATATATCTATCATACTTTTCAAATGACTTTATTCCTTCATATTGCACATTAATATTAATAGAATTTTTAAAATCTTGTAATGATTTTTTACAATTTATATGTTCATTTAGTCCAATATAATTATTACTTTGTAACACTACAAGACTATCTTTTCTTTTTTTACTTATAAATGAATTAATTAATAAGTCATCTATGTGTTCACAAGAGGTACATATTAAGACATCATATTCTTGTAAATGATGTTCTTTATAATCAGCAATATCTTTTGTTTTAAATTTAACTTTATTATCAAACATTTTAATACCTATTTCAGTACAATTAACATCTCTATCAGATGTATGTACTTCATCATCAATTTGTTTTGATAACATATTAGCTAACATTCCATACCATCCTGCTACAACTAAAATTTTAGGTTTTTCATATAGATGTAAATAAGGTGTTAACTTTTCAATTAACCATTTTTTATTTTCTATCTGGTCTTTGTTTACTGAATTGATAATAGATTTAATTATAGGATCACTATTTAAATTATCTATTGTTTTTAATATTTTCAAAAAATTCATATTTTTATCCTGATAAATATTTATATGAGCATTAATACGACTTTGGAAAGAAGAAGCAACTTTAGATTTTTTAAACAAGATGTTATACCTAAAAAAGAAGATATAATAAACATACTTGAAAAATCAATTGAAGTTGCACCTATAAAAAATGATATATGGCATTTTAAAATAGATGTTTATGGTCCTTCTTGGTTTAATGAAAAAGATGATTTATGTATTAGAACCGTATGTAATAAAGAAACTAGAAAACTTCCTTGGGAAGAACAAGTTAAACTATATGGTGAATACAAAAAAAATCTAACTAAAACAAGATCAGGTTTTGAAAAATATAATAGTCAAGTTTTAGCGCCTTATCTTTTAGTTTATAGAAAGGAACCTTATCATTTTGATAGAAGAACTATAAGTTTAAGAAAAAAATATCCTTATTGTAAAGATGTAGCAGCTTATGGTCCTGCAATACATTCCTATGTTGTTAGTATATTAGCAAATGATATTAATATAGACGCTTCATTTTGTAAATGTAATGAGAATCCTAAAGAAATTACTCATACACCTTTAAATATAATTTTACAAAAAGATGACCCTTTTTTAATGTTAGGTTTAGGTTATGCTGACACAACACTAAACTATAAAGTAGACGGCAATGTAAAGTTAAAAAGACAATATATGAGACCTGAATTTGATGATGTAATAAAATGGCACGAATAATATATAGTTTTTACATAGACATACCAGAAAAAGAATTAGACTTTTTTGATAAAAATATTTTAAAAGAAGGTCAAACTCCAACCAATTTAAATACAAAACAAAAGTTAAAAGAAAATTATATAAAGTTAATTGCTTGTAAAAAATGGTATGCTGATAAAATAGGTGTACCTTTTAAAATGTTTGAATATGATACAAACTTTGTTTTATTTCAAAAAAATCTACAAGAAAAATATCCTTTTATCACAACTTATAATGTGGTAAATTTCTATAAAATACATTTACTATATGAATTATCTAAACAATATGATGAAATATTATATTTAGATTTTGATGTCGTACCTCTTACTATTGAAAACTTTTTTGACAAATGGAAATTAGATAAAGGAATTGCAATATTGCATAATACACATAAAGTCAGAGCTATGGAATCTATAAGTGAATCATCTCAAACTATTAGAAGTCCAACATCAAAATATTATAATGCTCAAGCAATGTTATTAGAAAAAAATTTAAGTCCTGTTAATAATGTAATAAACACAGGTATAATAGGCATTAATAAAGATCATCTAAATAGACTTAATTATTTTAAAAACTTTGATGATGAAATAACAATGATGAATAATTTAAGAACTAATTACGATATTTTTCCTAAAAAAATTGTTGACTTTTTTGGTTTTGATAATGAAACATTGTTTAGTGTTAAGATAAATGAAAACAATGTTCCTATACAATGGTTAGATAATCAATGGCATTATTTCTTCGATAAAGAACTTTTTATTCCAAAAGAAACAAAATTTGTACATACAATTAATAAAAGATTTGACATAGTATGGAGAACTTATAATGCTTAAGATATGTACAGTATATTTTGAAGGTTTTTATACACCTGATTATGTAGGAAAATTATATAGAAGTTTAAAAAGAAATTCTACCGTATCTTTTCAGTTTATTTGTATTAGTGATAATAAAGATGTTGAAGCTGACGTTGTTTTACCCTATAATCATTACGACAAAATTAAAAAACATTGGCATAAATTAAAATTCTTTAGTCCACAGTTTGCGTATCAACAACCAGGTGATGATATTATTATTATGGACATAGATCAAATAATTGTAAATAACATAGATGATTTATTAACTTGGAAAGTAGATGATGGTGAAATATTAACATACGGTCAATGGTGGAACACAAAATTAAAAATTAATGGAGGATTTTATAAATTTAAATCAGGCACATTAAAATACGTTTGGGATGACTTTGTAAAAGCTGCTAAATATTGGCAGTTACATTATTATAATAAAAATATAGTACAAGCAAAATATTATGGTGAACAAAATTATGTTAATTGGAAAATTGAAGAACATAAAGCAAAATTAACTTTAACTCCTCAACAATGGTTATGCAAATATACTAATGACTATATGGAAAATATTAAATTAAATAGAATGTATTGTGATAAATTTAATACTGATTATATGATTTTAGATGATGTGAATCCACAAATCAAAATATGTCATTTTGCAGGTGTAGGAAAAACTATACACGAATGTGATGCTGAATTTATAAAGAAATATTGGAAATGATACCTACATATAAAAGAACTTGTACAATGGATATTAGTCATTTGTGTACTTTAGAATGTCCTAAATGTATGCGACAATGGTTTAAAAATAGAAATCAAACAATACCTGGTAATAATTTAACTATAGAACAGTTTGAAAAATTATCAGATTATTTTACAGGATTTAGTTTTTGTGGTCAAATATCTGATCCTATATTTAATCCACACTTAAAAGAATTATTAACAATATGTAAAACAAAAAATAAAACAGTTTCAGTACATACAGCAGCATCTCAAAGACCTGAAAAATGGTGGAATGATGTTTTTGACGCTAATACAAATGCCAGATGGATGTTTGGAATAGATGGATTACCATATGAAAGTTTTTTACATAGAAAAAACCAAGATGGAGAACATTTATTTAATATGATGTGTTTAGCAAGAAGTAAAGGAATAAAGTGTGTTTGGCAATATATTGTTTTTAGTTATAATGAAGACCATTTAGAAGAAGCATCAAAGTTGGCAGATGACAATGGTATAATATTAAGATTTATGGCATCCTCTAGGTGGAATGATGGAAACAAACCTGATCCTATGAAACCAAAAAATCCTAAATGGTGGACAGTCAGACCTTGGGAGACTAAAAAAGATGTATAAAAAAGATAGAGAAAATAAACCTGCTTGGTATAATGGACAAAAAGGTAAACCTGATAGAGCTAAAAAATTTCAACCTAAATGTTTTTTATCTGATAGACAACCTGCATTTACAGCAACAGGCTATCTTGTACCTTGTTGTTGGGTAGATAATCCTTGGGCGTGGAAAGACCCTAAAATTGCTGAATTTTATGATCCTAAATGGCATATTGACAAACAAGATTCTGTTATGGAAATAATGCACGGAGAAGTGTTTAATAAATGGTGGGATATGTTAGAAAAAAGACCAGATGAAGCACCTTTAATATGTAAAAAATATTGCGGTAGTGATTTAAATGATAAAGTAACTAAAAAAGACCATTACTTACTTCCTAAAGAAAAACATAAAGAGTTTAAAGAAAAAACACAAGGCAAAATAGGTGTTGCAATAACAAAAGATGATTTAAAATGAGAATAATTTGTGTAAAATTTGGCAACAAGTTTACTGACTGGCACGTAAAAAATCTAAAATATATGATAGACAATTATTCAGGTCTAAAGTATGATAGTTTTGAAGTAATAGAAAATGACATATACGGCAATTGGTATAATAAACTTCAAATGTATGATATGTTTAGAGATGGTGAAAATCTTTATTTTGATTTAGATGTTGTTATTTACAAAAAATTACCTAATTTAATTAGAAAAGATTTTACATTGTTATATGACTATTGGAGAGAAGGTGTAAAAAGTCATACACCACTTAACTCATCAATTGTGTCTTGGACTGGAGATGTATCACATATATGGAAAAAATTCAAGTCAAATGATGAATATTATTTAAAGAAATATCACAAAGGTAGTGATGAATTTTACTATAGAGAAATAGATTATAAAACTTATGATGATGTTTGTTATTCTATAAAAGAACACGAATACGACAAAGATGGTGATCCTAATTACAGTATATGTACATTAGGTCAAATGCATCATTTACAAGAAAAAGGTTGGACTGGTTGGTGGTCTAATTATTTTATTAGTTGAAAAGCAGCTTCTAATGCTTCAATTTTATTTTTCGATTGTCTTAATTTTTTCTTTTTATCATCATTAGGTGCATTTTTAATTTTGTCTAACTCAAACAATGCAATCTTCATTGCAAATAAATGATCTTCATTATCATCTTCAAATATTGCCTTAACTACTAAAGGAAAAAATTTAGTATCTAATTTGTGTGTATCTAAAACTAATCCTTCTTTTTTTGCAATTTTTATAACTTGATTTTCAAAAATTCTTTTTTCTTCTTTTTTCTTTTGATAAGTTGATTCGTGTAGTTGATCTACAGACATAAACTTACTTAATGCTTTGTAATAATCATTTTTTTCATCAAAAGGTATAATAGTTGGAATCATTCTTTTTCCATCTTCACTTGTAGTTAACACCTCAATATTTTTTCTTTCTTCATCTATAAAGTAAGCAGTATAAAAATTCTTTTTTAAATATTCTTCAGTTATCATAATTCTCCTTTAAGTAATCAAATAAATTTATTTCAGGTTTCCAACCTAATTCAGTTAAAGCATTTATTTGTGCTTTATTATCTTTTCTTTCAAATACAGTACCAATTCTTTTATCTTCAACATTGATATTTAGATGACTTGTAATATCTAATAAACTATTAGAAACACCTGTTCCTATATCAATAACTTTTCTTTTTTTAATTTTATTTGTCATTAATAAACTTATTGCTGTCAACAAATCGTTAACGTGTATAAAATCTCTTTTATGATCTGTATTAACATAATGTACATCATTTCTTAATAATTTAGGTATAAACATTTCTTTTCTCGCACCAGGTCCGTAAACAGTTGTAAATCGCATACCCATTGTATTTGCAGGTGCAATATGTTCCATATAAAATTTACTCATTGCATATGGATTACGCCAAGGCTCTCTTGCTGTGCTTGAACTAGCATAAAGTATTCTTGTATTTTTAAATTGTTTAAATAATCTATGACTTGTTACGACATTATTAATCCAATAATCAACAGGATTATCTAAACTATCTCTTACACCAGATAAACCTGCTAAATGAATTACAATATCAACATCATAGTCTAAATCACAAGTAAGTAAATCGTTACCTGTTTTTTTATCTATACAAATAATTTGATGTTTGTCTTTTAAGAAAGTTTGTAGATTTTGACCAATAAAGCCTTCACTACCAGTTAATAATATTTTCATTATGTTTCATTATGATTTATTTATTCTCATATAATATGTGTTGATTGTTGTTGTTGTTCCATCAGGAAACTCTTGTGCTCTATAATCATCTGTATTTACAAAACGTGTTTGATAATTACCAGAACCATTTAATCGTGTATCACCCATACCAGAACCTCTAGTATTACCAGAACCAGATGTTCCTAAATTGTAACTAATAGCATATCCATCTGTTGATGAAGCGGCTGTATATCTAATCCATCCTTGTAACAATGACTCAAATGTAGCAGTATCAAATTCTTGTAAATGATTTGAAGCATTTATATAAAAAGGAACTGTGTAAGACGTATCTGATCCATCTATTCTTTGTAGATAATAATTAGTAATAGTCGTTGGTTGGTCTAATGTTTCAGGTATAGAATCAGCAGTGTATAAAGATGTATCTGCTCGAGTATCTACATATATTGGTGTTGATGTTCCACTAACTTCAGTAGACCCTGCTACACTAGCAGATGATGAAATATAATATGTTCCTGCTTGTTGAGTTGTTGTAGAACCAGATACTAATAAATCTATTGCAGGATGTAAAAATGTATCTTTAACATCTTGTAAAGACATTGCTTGAATATGTCCACCAGATGTATAATAAACTGGCCAAGTTTTACCCGTATCGGTTGTAGGAGTAACAGAAGCAGTTGATGAAGATATTTTATCATATGAAACTGTAACAACTGAAGGTTCTGCTGTTGTTGCCTCACTTGGAAAAGAAGTTGTACTAGTTGATTGAGCACCTGCTTGTAATCTCGTATCATCTATTGATCCTAAAGTTCCACCCGATCCAACAACAGATAAAGTAACACTAGGATTTAATGAATATTGATAAACGATTTGGTCTATGATTTGATCGACCTCTCCAGAGGACATCTCTTTAACATTACCACTATCGTTTTTTAAAGGTGTTCTTACTGCCATAATATATTCTTTCTCATATACTTATATGACTTCTAATTATGCACCAGCGCCATATAGAGATTTCAATACTCCTCCAGAAGAATTTAGTATCTGTAAATTAACAACAGATTTTAGTTGATCTTGTCCAACAGCGTCATCAGCAATTTTAGCTTCTGATATTTGATCGTCAGCAATATCGTCTGTTGATATTGTGCCATTTACAATCATAGCACTTGTAACAACACTTGAACTACCTGTAGTTACGATAGTACCTGTTTCATTTGGTATAGTAATTGTTCTATCAGCAGTTGGGTCAGTTACACTAACTGTAGTTTCAAAAGCGTCAGCAGTTGCACCTTCAAATACAATAGAAGAATTAAAAGTAGGTATTGCGTCAAAAATTAAAAAGTCATCTGTTCTTGTTGATCTAATTCTAGGATAACCAGATACTTCATCAATTTGTAATAATCCTGTTGTTGTTTCAAATGAATTTGCTCTAAATGTATCATTAATATTAATTCTTGTTGAATCAGTCGATCTAATTGTATTACCACTAATTTCGATTGTTCCTAAAGTATGTGTTGACCCTGAAGCAGTTAGATTATTTGTGATTGTAACATCATTAGGTAAACCGATAGTCAATGTATCAGTAGCAGAAACTACTGCTTCAATTTCATTTGACGTACCTAATACAGTTAATGTATCACCACCACCAATAATTTGTTGAGTAGATGAACTATCTCTAATAGTAAACCCAGCTGTATTAGTAGCAACGTTAAGTGTTTCATTCATCGCAGCAACTAAATTAGTTGAACTTAGTGAAGCATCTAAATTCGCAATATCACCAAAGTCATTAGCTGCTAAGTCGTTAAACTGAGTTCTAAATGTTTCTAGTGTATCCGTTACTGCTATATTTTTTACTGCCATTTTATTTACTTAATACTCCCTTAATCAAATCTTTAATTTCTCTTAATTCTGCCTTTAGATTATTTATTTCTTTTACTGTATTTCTTATCTCATCACCTTGTTTTTCTCTCGCTCTCACTCTTGCCATATACAAACTATATTCTGTTGTATTTGTGTGTACAATAGCGTTAGATTTTACATCTCTAACTAAACTTTCAAATCCTTCTACTTTTACTTTACTCATATTAAACTGCCAATGCTATTGTTCTAAAATCTTTTAATCTCGCTGGTAACGCTGATACCGTACCATTAAAGACTACTTTAATTTGGAAAGATGTAAATTCAGGTAACGCACTAGCGCTGAATTTGTAATCTTTGAAATCTAAATCTAATATGACATCACCATTTGACGGATCAACAGTCACATCTGAACTACCATCTGTATTAAATGGTGTAAATGGTATATCTTCAATTCTTCTTGTTTCTTCTCCACCAGATAATCTGTAGTAACATTTAATGGAAGACGTTGATCTTACACTAGCCGCTAATCGTACATCTAATGCTGTTGAAGCATTTGCAAGAGTTACAGGTTTAGTTATATAAGAACCTGCAGACGAACCACCCTCAGTTGCTGTGTCATCTTCAAAATCTACTGTGTTTGTAATTTTAGCAATAACTTTTGATCCACTTGCTGGAGCAGAAGTCAAAGTTAAAGTTGTACCTGAAACTGTAAAGTCATCAACTGGTTGTAATTTTTTACCGTCTTTTTTAACAGCTAATAAGTGAACACTTGTTGGTGTGCCAGATAAAGTAAACGCAACTGTTGAACCATCGCCTGTAAATGTATTTGTAGATGATACAGTAGGATTATTTAATCTATTTGAAATTGTAAAAGCATTAACTCGCTTTAAATCTATAACTGGTGACAAGTTAGCATTAGATGATGTAATTGTTAAATTAACTACAAAAGATTTTGAACCTGACAATTCATTTGTTTGGTTAATATCACTTGCAACTAATCTTGGATTATCAAAATACAAGTTATCACCTAATACAACTGATTCAGCAGCTGTACTTGCTTGTAAACTAAATGCTGTTTCTGAACCGTGAACTGATTTACCAGATGTTGTTCTTAGAGCAGATGTAATAGATGTTGCTGGGTGTACTACATTTCCAATTTGTAATTGTAACACATCAAACAATCTATTTTGTGTTGCTGTAACTGTAGAACCACCAACATCACCTGTAGCTGTTGCTGTTCCTGAAGTTGTTACATCATAACTATCTAATGTAATGTTTGAAATACTTGTATATGTTCCATTTATATCACTATGAGCAATTCCGTTATATGTACCTGAAGCTAAACCAGCGATTGTTACATTGTCTGTTGTAGAATGCATTCCGTGATTTTTGTGGAATACTCTAATAACACCAGAACCATTAAATGTTCTAATTGGATTACTTGCTAATGTTTTACTAGGTAAACTTGCATTTGCTAATGTAAGTGTACCTGTACTTGAAATGTCAAATACAGCTTTTTTAAGTTTAAATTTTAAATCTTCCATTTGTTCAGCAGACCAAGTACGATTATTAGCTGATTTAAATAATACGCCAGATGCGGGTTGTTTAGATACTGTACGATCTGAACCAATTACTGTATCACCCAATCTTGCAACATATGCTGTATAATCTGTAGAGTCTGAATATAATACTATAGCGTATTCAATACCTTCTTGTAAATAAACAGGAGAATCAAAAGTAAATGTTGTTGCTGTTGAACCATCTGTACTTGTATTTACAGAACTTGGATTTAACCATTTTGTTGAAAAAGGTATAACTTTTGAACCTGGATAACCATTTACCATATTTCGTATTTCTGCTTTGACTGGTATAGTTGTTGATTTTGTAGCAAAATAAGCATCTAAACTTGTTATAAAAATACCATCTTCTACATCAACTACAAATGATTGAGCTAATGGATCAAAATTTCCTGAATCTCCTCCAGTATCTTGTTGTTGTACAGCAATAACTCTACTTGCTGATCGAGTGGTTGTTCTTGTTGATGTGACTGTTGATCTTGTAGTAGTTGCTTCTCTTGTAGAAACAATTGCTTCTTGTACAGTTTCTAATAAACCTTTTGCATCATAATTTGCTTCAGCTGCTGTCGCAACATTTGTTTTATCTTGGGAATTTGTAGATGAACTTGTTAATCTGAAAACTCTCTTACCTGTTCGCCATCTTGGATTTGATGAAACTTTTGGATCAGGTATAGCAAATGTACCTTTTATATAACCATTTGTATTTGTAACTAAATTACCACCTAATGAACCTCCATCTGGTGTTACATAACTTGAAACATCTATATTATCAAAGAAAGAATAAACTCTTGTATTAGGTCTTAATCCATAACCTTCAAAAGTAACTGTTCTACTTCTAATAAAAGGAACAAAGGCAACTGCTATAACTCTATTACCTAAACTTTGTCTAACTGTTTGTGGTACGATTGTTGTTCTAATTCCACTTCTAGTTTGTACCACATCTTGCGATGTTGTTTCCACTAAAGAGTTACCTTGCCAACTTTGATTTGATCTAGGATTACCAGACCATTGATCTTGCCATTCATTCCATTCAGTACCGACTGGAATTTCAGTTGTACTAGAATTATTTAATCCTCTATCTCTAATTAAATTGTCCCAAGTTCCTGTTGTTAAATTTACAACCAATTCAGGAGCAACTTGCGTTTCTTTCCATTCGTCAACTGGTGGGTCTAAATTAATATCACCTACCCAATTAAATATTAAAAATGGATTTAAATTCTCTGTTTTAGTTGCATAAGGTTGTTCTAAGTATGTTGTTTCTGTATAAGGTAATGTTATTAGATCACCTGTTTTAGCATAATTGGCAGCTGTTCTATCAGCAGAAACTATTGCTGTTAAATCATCATCTATTTCTTCTAATTCTACCACATCTTCATTAAATGGTGTTCTTGCTTCACCTCTACCTCTATCAATAGATAATTTGTAATCATTATTTCCTACATCACCAACATTGTGGCCTGTAAAATTATCTACAACAAAACCATTTTTAAATCTATCGAAACCATCGGCATCTTGTATTTGTAAACTTTGAGCATCAGCTTCTAATAAAGATAATTGAGTGTAATATTCTATATTTCTAATTCTATTTTCTAAACGACCAATATCTCTCATTGTGTATCGTTTATTGTCTTCAGGTATAATAATTACATCTGCAGTATTTAAAGTATAACTTGGTATAGTTAAAGTTGCCAATAATAAATGGCCGTCTAAATTACCAGGTTCTAATGGATTAATTGCAGAAGCACCTTTAAGTGCTTTTAATTCACCATCTCTAGTAATAAAAATTTTGTCTATTCTATTTAAATAATATTCAAAGTCAGTAGTTACATCAGCATTAAATTGTACAATATCAATTGTTGATGAACCTGTACCGCTATAATTTCTATCTGCTGAACCAGAACCAATTGTAGAGTTGTCTGCAACTCTTGGTCTAAAATCTAAACTATCTCTTAATTCATATTTTTCACCAGTAGTGTCTGAAGTATAACTTGGAATATTTTCATAATCAATAACTCCTGAATATGAATCTACGTCAAAGTAATCGCCAGAACCGTGTGAGAAATAATCAAAGTCAACAAGTAATTGACCTGTTGGTCTAATTGCACCTGGTTTTAATTTTAATCTACCAATATCATAGTAGTTATCTCTTTGACCTGTATCTAAATCAAAACGACTTGTAATATTTGTGTCTGAACTTGTAGCAGCTGATCCAAAACCACTTGACATATAAACATTATTAATTTGATAAACGTCTGCCTTACCTAATCCAATTACACCACTTTCAATTGTTGTTTGTGATGAAATAGCAACTGTTGAACTAGAGTTTAAAGTTTTAGTTTTAGAACCAGCAACTGTTCTTTGTGCGGTTGCATAAATTTTTATTTTATGACCTTGGAAATCTGCACCAAAATCTAATGTTAATGTTTTACCAGTTGGTGAACCACCTAATGTAAAGATTGAATCTCCTTCGTGGTTATTACCTTCTAAATTTAATACATCACCAACAGCTCCTGTTGAACCAGCACCAGTTGTCATAATTGAAACTGTAAAGTCATCACTAGCGTTTGACGCAAAAGTTTCATTTGTACCAGCAGTGATTGTTGCGTCACCATTTGATGATAATGTTGCTGTAAATTGTCTTCGTACATTAAAGTTTGTATCAGTAGCACCACTATTTGCAGTAGTTTTTAAAGTTTTAACTGTTACGTGTGGTAACTTAAAAATAGAAATATTGTTTTCAGGATTTTGTAATTTAGCTCTTCTTCTTGTTAGTACCGCAGCAGTTGAAACATCAGAACCTCCTACAGCACTTGTTAATTCTAATTCTGTTTGAGAAACAATATAATTTACAGTTGCAGTTATTGTAGAACCTGCGTCATTTGTAAATGAAATTGAATCACCAATTTTTAAATCTGTTGTGAAATTTGTTCCTTTACCTAATAATGTTTTTGCTGAATTAGCAATTGATACGTTACCTGTAATAACATAATTGTCACCATAAGTTGAAGTTAAAACTGTATCAGCAGTATAAGTTGGAGAACCAGCCATACCAATTTGTTTAACAGCAGAAATATCTCTTGTTCTAACTCCTAAAAATCCTAATACATCACTTTGAATTGTTGAACTTGCATTTGAAGTTTGACCTGTAACTACTTCGCCTGCACTAAATGTTCCTTTTACATTTGATAAAACAATTGTAGTATGTTTTACTGTTGGAGCAGAACTAAATGAAGTTACGTTTTGAGCAACTTTTCCATTTGAACTATACAATTCAAAAGTATTTGTTGTTGCGTTTCTTACTGTGTAAACTCCTTCACTATAAGCTGTTGAATCTATTTGAAAAGAACCACCAGATAAAGTAATTTGTTGTCCATCATTAAATCCGTGAGAAGCTAAAGTTACTACACCAGGATTTGCAACAGAAATTGAAGATACAGCAGCTGATTTAGTTGCAGTAACACTTTGTACAACACCAGTAGCACCTGAAGTTGCACCAGATACAATTTCTCCTGTTGTATAAGAAACTGAAGTAGTTGTATTTAAGTGTGTAAACATTTCAATATCAAACAAGTAATGTCTGTATATTGAAGAAGTTGCATTTATATCGGCACTTTCGGTAGCTGATACCGTTTCAAAACCACGAGATTTTGCTCTACCAATTTGTGGTACAGTTACACCTACAGTTGATTGTTGAGTACCTCTTACTGAAGTAACGGTATCAAATAAATTTATAGATTTAAAAGCTTCTACATCACCTGAAACAAATCCTACATCAGGCGTTCCGTAAACATTTGTTACATTTATATAATTTTTTACGTTGTATCTTGTTTTGTGATTATTTGCAGTTTCAAAATCTCTTGCTTTATCAATATCAACAAAAGTTGTTCCTAATCTTTCTGCCTCATAACCTCTAACATATGCTTTAAATGGTGAAATACCAATTGCAAGTTTAGTAGTATCTCCACCGTTACCTGCAGTATAAATTCCTCTATTGTTACCTGAACTTAAATGTTCTCTTACATCAAAATCAGGATTTGATAAAACATAATCTCCTGATTCGTCAAACGTTCTTCTTGCTAGAGTATCTTCTAATACAGCATATTCTGTATTTCTAACTAATGTTTTAATTACACCATTTTCAACACGAGCAATTTCAAAAAAGTTTTCATCTTCAGTAGAAGCTAAAGTTTTTTTGGCTAGTGTTAATAAAATTTTAAATCTGTGAGCGCCTGGAGCATTAACGTTTGATGAACCAGCAGCGTTATCATTTAAACTTGCGTCATCATTTGGAGTTACAAAAGATTCTGTAACTGTAAAACCTATTCTATATGATGGTGTATTAGTATATTTGTCTAATATCAAAGTTGAAGTGTCAACTTGTACAAAAAAACCATTGATATAATATACACCTTGTTTAATTGAGGCAGCTGAGCCTGTTGCTGTTGTGTCAACTACAGCAGTAGGATTTCCTGTGGCATTCGAAGTTATAGTTTCACCGTTAGTAAAAACGTAAGAAGTATTATTTGTTCCTGTTTTAGAATATTTAACATATAAAGTATCAGGATCAGTTCCGTCTGTAACATCAACTTTAACAACTGTACCTACAACTCCTGAAGAATTACCTGTAACTGTTGTGTTTAAATATGTTGATAATAATAAAGCTGATTTTGAAGTTAATTTTACGGCAGTATAATTTGTGTCAATTGATACCTGACCAGGTATAATCATAGCACCCTGTTTGAAAAGATGATCACCAACTTTTTCAATTTGGTTCTGTAATATTGTTTGTGATTGTGTTAACTCTCTTGCTTGAACTGCAAATGATGGCCTAAAAAGAACTCTATGGAACTTCTTACTTTCAACATAGTCGTCAAAGTATGGAGAGAGATTAAAATCAGTTGGACTTGGCATTTATTAAAGTATCCTCTCGTTAAAATTCTATAATCAATTTAATATTTTCAGTTTGGTCTGTTGCTCTTGTTATTGGTGCTCTGTTCTCTATATAAATTACATCACCTGTATTGTGATCTAATTCTGAATTAGAATAACCAGATGTAAATGATACATTGTTAACTGTTCCATTTTCTGTTGTATCAACTGAACCAGTAACTGAAGAACTTTGACCTGTTATTGTATTATTACCTGAGAATGCTGTTAGATTACCATTACTATCAAGTCCTTCATCATTAAATCTTGTTTGTATGTAATACAAAATATTGTTTGAACTATCCCATTCTACAACTTTACCTACAGCACCTGTTGTCGCTTGATTGATTTCTTCATCAACTGTAAAGTTACCTGATGGTGAACTAATTTTTATAGCTTTAGTTACTCTTAAAGTAGTTCCAGTTGCAGCAGATCCATTTGAATTAGGATCTCTCAGTAAAACTATTTTTCTAAAATCATTTGTTGCAGTGAAGTCACCTGAATTTGCTAATTCAGCTCCTTCTAAATTTGTATTCATCATTACAAAGAAGGCACCTAGTTCATTTTTAGCATTTGAACCGTGACCACCTTTTGGACCAATAATTACATCTAATTCTGCGCCAGACAAACTTGTTGCTCCAGCAGTAACTATTTGTGCATTACTAACGGTACCAAAAGTATATCCTGTACCCGCAGTTGTTACAGTTACTGTAGTTACTATACCCCCAGCAACTGTTACTGAACACTTACCGGCTGTACCATCTCCTCGTATATCTATGTTTGTGAATGTGCCATTTGTTCCACCAGAACCTGCAGCTTTAATTTTGATTATGTCTATTGCGCCATCGACAGCAGCAGATATTACATTTGATTGTCCTGTACCTGCACTGGCATTTGTAGTTACAGCCATAAAATCTGTAGATAAGAAATTTGTTTGTTCAGCTGCGGATAAAGTGTACATATATTTCCACTTATATCCGTCTCCTGTAGTTAACGTAGTAATTGAAGTTCCAGTAGGTTCTACTGTTGAATTAGCACCACTATTATTATCTAAACATTTATAAACATTAAAGTTTGAATTTAATACATAAAAAGTTGAATCAAATAATGTAGTTGCACTACTATCTGATGTAACTCTTGTTGATGTAGAACCAGTTACATATTGACCATAGTCGTGTCTATAATAATCATAAACTGTACCTGTTGTCCAATTTCTTCTTGGTACAACAAATGCTGTATCAGAACTTGTAACTCGTTTTATAGCTAATAGATCATCAAAACTATTAAATTCTGTTGAAACTGAATCTGCAGGTGTTATAGGAGATGTATCTGTTCCTTCATAATCTGTACGACCATCACCTCTTGTTAATGTTCCCCATGCTTGAGGACGACCAATTCCTAAATAATAAACATTAGGTGAAGCTTCTGAAAAAGATTCACTAAATTGTTCCGCATTATGTATTCTAAATTTATTTGTAATAATTGCTGGCATATATCTATTTATACTTGTTTATAATCCTTTATTATATTTATATCGTAGTTTGATCAAATTTTAGAGAATCATTATCAAATTTTATGAAAGTTCCGCTAAATGTTTGATCTTTATTATAAGTTACTTGACACGGAAAAGTAAAGTTTGTTTTAACTTTTTGACCATCTTCATTTGATGTCATTAAAAATATCCCCTTTTGGCCATTCAAAGATGAACGAGTCCCTGTAACTAAGATTTCATTTAATGTTTGAAATGTAATACCGCTTTTTCTATTACTAGTTCCAAATACTGTATTAGCAAATTTATTTATTGAACCAAATCTAGGTCCTGCATAAGCAAATCCTTGACGAATAAAAACATTATTAATTGTTCTTCTGACCCTACTAACATAACTTATTCCTATTGGTTCTCTACTTAAAGTTAAATCTCTAGTAGTTGAACTAAATGGTGATAATGTACTTGTATCAAAATCTGGATTACCTCCAATATGAGCATTGGCTCTTAATGATGTACCGTCATCTATAGTTCCTAGTCTTCTACCAAAAATTGTAGAGAATAATGTATTAAGAATATTAAATAATGGACTATCAATAGAACCACTAATTGCGCCAGTGATAGGAAATTTAATTTTTGCATCAACTCTATTAGTTATTTCTACTTGTCCTGAAAAATAAAAACCGGATGTGTGTATAGTTTTTTTGAAACTATCTCTCCAGTCGTTAATTGAACGACCTACTTTTATTACGTAAGAGAAATCCTGATAATATAAACTATCTTGTATTTTCATTGAAGTTTCAGAAACCCAACCATCTTGGTTTATAAAGCTACCATTTGTATCTACAACAGAGTCAATTGTAATTGTTGCTGTACTTAAATCATTTTTCTCAACAGTGGCAGTTGCACCACCACTTAAAGTTATTGTTGATTTTTCAGCAAATTGTCCAGATGAACTAGAAACTTTTAATAAGCCTGATTCTGAAGAATAAGACACTACGTTAGCTGTAATTGCTGTAGAAGAAGTATCTATTCCTGATACCGTTTCATTTGCTAAGATAGAACCTGATACATTTGAGATAAGTAAATAACTTGGTAATAACAATGTCGGAGGAGATGGTGACTGTTGATATTCAGCACCTGAATCAATAATCTTCAATCCTAACACACGACCGATTTCTGTACCATAAGCATAAACTTCAGCATTAGAACCATTTGTATCATCTACTTCAATAGTTGGTAGAGATTTATAATTGTTACCAGCATTTATAATTCTTATATCAGTAATATCACCTGAACCTGTTCCACTCTCTTGTACAATTTTATTTCCTGTATATGGGTCTCCTCTTGTAGTTTCATCTTCTAATACTATGTGATCTTCAGTAGTTGATGTAGATGTTTCTTGTGTCAATCCACCATTCACAACTGATACTTTGGCTCTTGCTGATCCACCACCCGTTCCTGTGTTTGTAAAAACAATATCGTCTCCAATTACATATCCTGAACCAGAATTAGCAATAATAAATTCAGTAATACCTCCACGACCCACAGCGTCAACTTGTATAACTGCTCCTTGACCACCGCCAACAACTGATACAATATCACCCTCATTATATAAACTACCATCATTTAATAGTGTAGATACACTAGGAATACCAGTAACTGATGCTTTAATATAAATGTCCTCATTATCATTTTTTGTACCTCTAATAACTTCACTTATTTGAAAAGTACCTAATAATGTATCTTCATTTAAAATAAATTCCGTAACTTGATTAGCACCATTTTGAAATTTAAATATATCTTCTACGATTGCAGTGGCTCCAGAAATTTCACCTTCAATTGTACGACCAATTAAATCTGATGTATCTCCAGAAAAAGCGATTGCTCTTAATATTTTATTTGTATCCCATTTACCATCAGATACTCTTAACATTTGTTCTCTAGGATAGATTGTTTCAGATTTTAATCCAAATAACAATCTAAAAAATAATTCGTGTCCTCTATTTGTACCTTTTGCTCTGTACAATGATTTTACATTTTTAATTAACTTTCTTTTATCAACACCATTACTTAATGTTTCGGGTAAAGTATTTAAAAACTCATTTCTAAACTTTGTAAGAAAGTTAGATATTACTTTATCAGGATCTCTAAAATTTAATAGGTCTTGTATATTTTGAACTGGATTAGGTTTGTAATTGTTAATAATCGCTGTAGCGTTTGAACTAGCACCAATCACTTGTTCACCATCTATAAACTTATCTTGCGCTGAAATAAAAAGTCTATTGTTATCTAAATCTTCGGCAAGTACAGTTGCTGTTGCGTTTGATGTTTGACCTGTAATAGTTTCACCTCTTGTAAACTTACCAAAGGCAGAACTTTCTAAAAGTATTTTATCACCCGCATCTAATTGTGTTCTATCTGTATCTAAACGAGAACCATCTAAAATTAATTCATTATTTTGAGCAGTTTCTGTTTCTAATTGAATACCATCTGTGGTTTGAACTGAAGTTACACCTAACTCCGCTGATTCCATAAACGTGTAATACGTTTTTAAGAACTCTAAAAATTTAGGGTGTTGTTCTAAAACAAATTCTGGAACCTGCTGATTAATCAGGTTTGATATTTTATCGGTGAACTTTGCCATTAGTAGTTAGATGTTGTTGTATAACCTATACCAGCATCAGCAGAGCCACCAACAAAGGTATCTGCCTCTACTGTGATTGATGAATTTGCTGTGTCTATGTCTAAAATCTGATCTCTTACTGGAACAATGTCATAAGATGCTGGTTCAACAGTCACTTCAATAACAGTTGATGAAGCGCCTCGTATATTTTCTACTGACGCAACTGTTAAAGAGTTAATTGTAATTTGACCTGTAGCGTAATTCACAGTTCCTTGAGTATTATTTACATATGTTCTAACCGAACCTACAAAATAATATCTTCTTATATTTCTATTTCCATCATCATCAAGGAAATAAACATTTGTATCATTTGGAACTTTAAAACCTGATGTTGTGATTACACCACCTGTACCAGATTTATGACCTGCGTGTGGATTGTAAATACCATTTCTAAAATAAATGT
>Ga0208644_1000743_pt1 | contig 28955 bp, 36 predicted proteins | sample VirMetDEL_Nov_18_FD_184517 | JGI IMG/M metagenome (GOLD analysis project Ga0208644, IMG submission 184517) | Aqueous microbial communities from the Delaware River and Bay under freshwater to marine salinity gradient to study organic matter... | ecosystem: Environmental > Aquatic > Marine >...
TCCTGTGTATGGCGATGGTGAGGAGGTTCCTGAAGACACCTACACCCAGAAGGTTCCTGTGCTCGAAGAAGTGGCAGGTGATCCTGAGCTGAAGGCCCTGTATGACGAGATATATCCACGCACCCCTACAGTAGACGAGGAAGGGAATGTTCATATGCCACCTAAGTACTTTGCTATTCCGGGCGGGACTGATAGTAGCCATCTGCTTTAGTCTAGGTAGTTGTGACGCTAGGGTAGTCCCTCATACAACTACAGTCTCAAAGACTCAGAGCTTTGAGTTACAAGACTCAGCCGTTATCTTCTATAATGTAGTTGATGGTAGTGAGCTAATGAAGCATTGTGACCACGACGCCCACGGATGTGCGTTGGGAGTAGGTAGCAATGTTATACACATCTATGTGGGTAAATCCACAGACGATGCAGTTAAATCGGTCTTAGAACACGAGCTTGAGCACGTAGTTTATGGCCCTAAACATACTGACGGAACATAAGGAAATATTCCATGAGTGACGAGATAGATCACGTAAGTCTAGATAGAGTTAGTGTACCAGTAATGGTAGTAGTTGGTGGTATAGTTAGTTTGTTAATGGGCGCAGCCTATACGTTTAGCGATGATCTAACTAATCACGAAGAGAAACTACAGAACATTGAATTAAGAATTGCAGAGACAGAGCTAAGGTCTGCTCAAGAGAAAGCAACCTATACGGCTAATATGTCTCGTATCTCTGAGAGTATTAATAGACTCGCTGATCTACAGACTAAGAGTGCAGAAGAACGTAAGGAGCTTTCGGATAGAGTCCAGCGCCTAGAAATTAAAACAGGACATGATCAGTAATGGAATGGTTAAAGCTTCTAGTAGCCCCGGTAGCTAGTGTAGTTAATGGTATAGGCGATAGGCGGCTAAAGAAGAAAGAGCTAGAAGAAGCTAGACACATGAAAACTCTAGAAGGAGTTCAGCAAGCAGAGGCTTCTGAGTTCCTTGCGGATATGAAACGCACAGAGGATTTGAGTACCTCATGGAAGGATGAGTATATTACTTTGGTAATATCTATCCCCCTAGTGCTTTGTTTCATTCCCGGTGCTACGCAGATTGTACAAGATGGATTTGCTGCACTTGATTTAACACCGGACTGGTATCAGTATCTAGTCGTGGCTGTCTTTAGTGTTGGTGCTGGTGTACCGTTAGCTAGTAAAACAGTAAAGACTATTCAAGACATTAGATCAAGGTCTTGACTTTTGATCAAAAATATGGTATAATATTTCATTATGGCTAGAAAGAAATCTAAAAGGAAAGGATATCAAACTGGCGGTGCTGTTGGGATGATTGATCCTAAGATGTTAGAAGGTGCTGTAAAAGCAGGTGGTCGTAAGAATCTTCCTTCTTCAAACCCTCAACAACCTACTACTACTTCTGTTCCTCAATCCGATGAGGTTAAAGCAGCTATTGCAGCAGGCGCGGCTCCTAATGCCTCTCCTGATGACATGGCAGCATTTAATCTAGGTGTTCAGGATACAGATAAAGATGGTCACATATCTGATGAAGAGTTCAGAAGTTGGGGTGGCTATGAAGATTGGAAGGCTAAGAACCCTAGCGGTGGTGTTAAAGATCCCTTAAGTGATGTTAAGGGTGCTACTTGGACAGGTACGCAATACGTAGGCCCTACTGGTTCTACTGTTGTTCCTCCTACAGGCGGCGGTAAAGATTCTGTTTCTCCGGGTGTTGATCCAGAAGGCACACAAAAGGCTTTAGAACAATACGCTTCTGGCGAAAAGAAACTTTCAGCAGATACTCAGATCACACAAGAGAAGCTTGTTAAAGATGGTCAACTGCCTGAAGGTACTGTCTCTGGGCCTGCTGAGCAGATAGGAGAACAAACAGACGTTACAGCAAGTAGTGTTTCTGAAGATGTTACTATTAAAACCAAAGAAGGTGTACTTACTGATACACCTCAGTTAGACCCTAAGAAGGCTACTACTTACGGTGCTCAACAGATTCAAGAGGCCGCAGTAGGTGAAGCTGCTACAGGTGAAGTATCTAGAATAGCAGAGGCTATCTTATCTGAGAAGCCAATAGACGTTAAAGAGTCTGCTGTTACTAACAGAGAGATGTTAGAGTCTCAGGCTAAAGTCGTTGATGGTGTGTTATCTCAAGGGGCTTTTGCTAAGGCAGTACAGGCTGGTGAAGTTAAAGTAGATAAGACAGGTCTACCTAAACTAGAAGACGTAGACATCATGGAGCCAGAGGTACAGGCTCAAGTAGCTGAGCTGCCAACAGAAGCTCTTGTATCTACACAGATTGATAACCTCCTACAGGGTATGGAAAACGGTGAGACTCCTTCGTGGGCCTTGCCTGCTGTCAGTGCAGTAGAAGCACAGATGGCTGCTAGAGGTATGTCAGCCTCTACAGTAGGACAGACAGCACTGTTTAGTGCTATTGTATCTGCGGCATTACCGATTGCTCAGGGTAATGCTAATGCCCTGAAAGAACGAGCTAACCTTAATCTCCAGAACAGACAACAAGCAGAGATTACTCGTGCTCAGTTGCAGACACAAGTAGATGTTACTGAAGCTCAGCTTAACTCTCAGAATGCCGTAGTAGCCTTTCAGACTGATGCAGAACTCAGGGCCTTAGATGCTAAGATTGCTTCTGAGATCGGAGTAGCTAACCTTAACGCTGCTCAGCAGACTGCTATCTACAATGCCAGTACTCAGGCTGGTATGGACATGGCTAAGTTTAATGCTGCCCAGCAGGTTGAACTGGCTAACTCTAAATGGATGCAGACTGCTGTACTGACTAATGTTAACAACGCACAGCAAGCAGCCTTACAAGAAGCTACACTTCTGGCCTCTCAGGATCTGGCTAATGCAGATGCTCTGACTCGTGTACAGATTGAGAATGCTCGTAACTTCCTACAGATGGATGTTACTAACCTGAGCAACGAGCAGCAGATGGAGATGCTCAATACACAGAGCCAGATGCAGAAGCTCCTAAGTAACCAAGCTGCTGTTAATGCAGCTAAGCAGTTCAACGCAGCTTCAGAGAATCAAGTAATGACCTTTATGGCTAACCTAGCCAATCAGGTTAATATGCAGAATGCTGCGGCTGCTAATCAGATGGAGCAGTTTAATGCTCAGCAGTTCAACGTGGCTCAGTTACAAGAAGCTGGCATGGAACAAGAGGCTGCTAAGTTTAATGCTCAGCTAGACACACAGACTCAGCAGTTCAATGCTCAAGTAGAGTTCCAACGAGATCAGTGGAATGCTGCTAATGCTCAGGCTATTGAGCAGAGTAATGTCAACTGGAGGCGACAGGCTAATACAGCAGACACGGCAGCGGCTAATGCGATTAACCAGCAGAATGCTATGAATGCTTTTAACCTAGAGACTAGTGCTCTTAGTATGATGTGGCAGCAGCTTAGGGACGAGGCAGCGTTTGATCAGCAGTCTTATATTGCTTACCAGACTAATGCTACTAACCTGTATGCTACTGCCCTTAGCCACGAGAACCCTAGTAGCACTTCGTTCTCTAAGATTGATACGATTGTTAAAACATTTGGTGATATGATGAGTGGAGGCTCTTAAATGGGATTCCTTAAAAAGATATTTAAAGGTGTCAAGAAGGTCTTTAAGAAGATCGGTAAGGCCATTAAGCGCACGTTTAAGAAGATCGGTAAGTTCATGGGTAAGCTTGGTATCGTTGGGCAGATCGGTCTGGCCTTTCTGTTACCGGGGATAGGAGGCCTGCTTGGAAAAGCTGCTACCTCCCTTGGAGCTATGTCGAACCCACTGATGCAGGGTGTAGGTAAAATCCTTCAGACTGCTGTTAACTTTGGTAAGACTGCGGGTAAAGTATTCAGTACTGTTACTGATGCTGTTGGTGGTTTTGTTAAAGAAGTAGGTGGTGGTTTCCTGAGCAAGATGGGCGTCTCTGATGCTACGCTGGCTAAGATGGGTATGAACCCCGAGGGCGGCTTTCAGTCTTGGATGGATGGCGTAGGTAAGAGTGTTGGTGCAGTGCGTGATAGTGCTTCTGGTATCTTTGATCCTTGGAAGACAGATACGGCTGGTTTGAATTTCCACGAAAGATCTCTTGCCGAAATAGCAGCTAAGAAAGGAGAGCTTAAGCCTGTATCTATAGATCCAACAAAAGATCCAATGGACCCGCAGTATCAACAAACCAAACTAAAGACTGTATCTATAGATCCAACAAAAGATCCAATGGACCCGCAGTATCAACAAACCAAACTAAAGACTGATACTCAACAATACTCTAAAGATCCTATGAGTCCTAACTACGATCCTGTAGAAGCTGCTGAGGCTGTTATGGAAGAAACAGCTAAAGCTCAAGTAGAGCAAAATAAATCTTTAGTAACTTCATTTACAGATCAACTTAAACAAGTGCCCGGAAAAATAGGAAGTAATGTAATTTCAAGTCTTGAAACAGCTGGCACTAATTATATTAACCAAACACTTGGAATTATGCCTCAGACCCAACAAGTAGAGACTTACTCTGGGGGTACGGCTCAGATTACACCAGTAGATACTACCCCACAACTGGCCCAATTCATGCAGCCTTTCCAGATGGGTACTGTTAATACAAACTATAACGCCCTCTTTGATCAGATCTACGGAGTAGCATAATGCCTGATATGACAGTCGCTAAGGAGATGGCTAAGTTCCAACGACCCATCCCCGGCCAGAGCTTAACCAATGATCCAGAGAATCCTGCTGCTTACGAGAAGCCGCCTCAGTTTACTAACGCCAAGCAGGCTCAAGAGTGGATCTTTAGTAACCTTATTCAAGAAGAAACCTACGTGCCTATGATGAGCCTGTTAGATTCTGGTGAGGCTAGTATCATGGAGCTAACACAGAACCTTCTCTATCAGGGCTTTAGGGCTGGTAAGTGGAATCCTGATATGATGCTGTTACTGGCTGAGCCTACGGCGTATATGTTTATGGCACTGGCTGAACGAGCAGAGATTGACTTCAGAATTGATGATGAGCCTGACGAGGATGAAGATAGTACTGATATCTCTAGCTTTAAAGAAGCTATAGCATCTAAGGCTCCAGAGTCCAAGAAAGTACCTCAAGGTGCTTTACCCAAAGAAATCGAGGATAAGATAGATGAGGCACCTACCTCTCTATTAGCCCCTCAGACGCAATCTGAGCCTGCTGGAGAGGTTTTAAATGACAATGAAGGGGTAGATATGCCCCCTGAAGAAGAGTCCCTTTTAGGATAAGATTATGGCAAGACCAGACATTACAGAACTAGGTGAGAGCTTACTCTCTGGTAAGATTGAGCGAGTACGTAAGCAGGAGAAACGTGCTAAGAAAGATCAGCGTAAGGCTCTGTTGATGGGGCTGGGTCTTCAGCTTGGGGCTGGAGTAGCTAAATCTTTTTTTGATGATAAGGTTAAGGATTGGGCTACTAATGAAAGTGTATTTGCGGCACGAGCTAAGCACAATACAGCCCTTATGTCAGCCGAGCGTACAGTAGCTAGACAAAAAGAGATTGATAAGTTTGAAGGTAACGGAGTAGATTACTTCTACACGACTAAGGTTCGTCCTCGTATCGAATCAATGGCTGACCAGTACTTCAGAGATCAGGGTATTGACAGACCTAGCGAAAAGCAATTAGAATCTTTTTACCACGGAGAAGGTTATAAGATTGCGGAGAAAATGTACGGCGCTCATGAGAAAGCTAGGGCTGCTATTCCTATGTTGGGTACGGCACAAGAACGAGATGCTTATTTAGCCAGTGTAGACAAACGACCTGATAGTATGTTTGAGATTATAGGCGCTAAAATCCGTGGTAAGTCTAAAGAAGATTATCAACGAGAGTACCTTAGGTCTCTTGAATTAAGCCCTTATGCTCAGAGTGCTAAGATTATTAATGAAGCTGAGAATGTCCTGCTGTCTACAGGTGATGACTTTGCCGCTGAGAACTATGTTAAGTACAAGGATAAGTTGGCTAAGGTAGAAACCAATGTGTTCAAGGTAACCGCAAGGGACGAGCAGCTTCCTAGTGACGAGAGGCCGTTCCGTTCTTTTAAAGTTACACGAGAAGCTTCAGATGGCACTAAGAAGACTGACTACGAGTTTCCTACAGAAGAAGATCGTAGACTCTTTGAGGCATATAAAGAATCTAAAACAGAGACTAAGCAAGAAACCTTTATCCACAAAGGCGTGGAGATGTACCGGGATGTAACAAAGACGGTAGATCCTACTGGTAATACGGTTATTGAATCTAGCGGGGCTAAGTTTGTGAACGAAGCCGACCAAGCTAAGTATGGTAGTCTCGCTGGCTTCTGGCCTGTGACAGAAACTGCTGAATCTCTTGAAGATATCAACGGTATTACCTTTAAGGTGACAACAACAATGGTATCTGATCAGGCTGGAGGATCTACTAAAACAATTAAAGTGGATAAGCCTGCTGACTTTCAGCGACTCCCTAAAGAAGACCTCGATGAGTTTCAGTCTAGGATTTCTCCCTACTTCGGTGAAGAAAACAAAGCTGCTTTAGAAGAATATACTGATACTCTTGACGATAAGATTCGGTTCGGAGGCGAAGATAACTCTGGGTTTCAGCTTGTGCTAGATGCTACAGCAAAGCGAACTCGTCAACTAGAGACAGAGTACCAAGTAGATCTTAGTCGTGTTACGGGCCAAGCGTTTGCTAATCGTGCTATTAAAGAGATAGATATCGGTACTTTTTGGGACAGTTGGGAAGGGGGTGATCCTAGCGCGCACCTTAAACCTGTCATTAACTCAGGTGTCGAAGTTATTGTTGCTATTGCAGAATCTAACGAAGCGGTGATTTCTAAGAAAGACTTCGAGGCTCTGATGGGGGCCGGACAGAAGCACTACGAAGAAATTAAATCCATGACTCCAGAGGAAGTGCAGAAGCTCGTGGGCCGACTCGACGCTGTTAAGGCTTCTGGAAATATGACATGGCTTAGGTACTTAGAAAAAGAAACGTATAATGCTAGCGCCCCCGCCGGGGAAGGATCGTTCTATTCTTTCCTTAAAAAGTTTTCTCAAACGAGAGGCTAAATTTTGTCTGACCAAGATTATGAGTTTACCTCCGGGTTCAGCCTAGGGGAAGAAGACGATGCTCAGTTTGAGTCTGGATTTAAAACAGATGAGTATGAGTTTAAATCCGGCTTCTCTCTAAACGAAGAAGAAGAATTTAAATCTGGGTTTAGTATTGACGAAGCTGATTCTATAGAGCAAGCTCAGGTCGTTGCGCCCGAAGAAAAACCTCAGACAATAGGCGAGAAGCTCTCTAAGTGGGGAGAAGAAGCCTATGAGTTTTTGATCGAAGACCCTGAGCAGATGAGCATCACTGAGCTAGAATCTGATGAGAGGTTTATTGAACTATCAGAAAAAGCAGGCTTAGCTCTTGGGGGTATGAGTGCTATAGAAGCTTTTAGGGCAAGAGGCGCTAATACTACAGAAGCTATCCAGATGGCGATTGAATCAAAAGTCTGGTCGCCTGAAGAAGCACAAGCTTACTTCGAGCTTAAAGATATGTTTGATAACGCTGAGCTTGAGGGGTTTGCTGAGTGGAGAGATGCTATCTTTGAGTATACTTATCAGGGTATTACTGACCCGATATCACAAGTAGCTCTGTTAACTTCTGCGTTCACTGGCGGTACGAGTGTAACAGCGCGTCAACTTATGATGCTTACTGCAAATAAGATTACACAAGAGCAGGTTAAAAGAAATATCGCCTTAAAGGGTGCTGCCTTCGGTGCTATTGAGGCCGGTGCTGGTTCCGGTGCGATTGACGCAGCCGAGCAGATCACTGATATTAATGTTGGTGCCAAAGAAGAGTTTGACTTTGAGCAGAACCTGATTACAACAGGTACTGGTACGGTCTTAGGCGGCACGTTGGGATGGGCTGGTGGTAGGTATCTCGATAGCCGCGCAGTCGATAAGTTCATGGAGACTGACGAGATTGTAGACGATGTGGTTGTAAAGTCTAGTGGTAAGTTTCAAGAAATAATGAACAGCCCTACGGTCTTTGAAGCTACACAAAAAGCCCGACACGTTTGGGCGCAGTGGTACGGAAAACCTACAGGAACTCTCGTTAAATTATCCGAGCATTCACCTACAGCTAAAAAGCTAATGAATTCATTGTCCTACGACATGGCTCGTCCGTTACGAGGAGAGCGTGAGGTAGCAGAGAGAACTATGGGTGAGGCTGTCAATGAGATCACTGGTCATTACGCAGTAAACTTTAAGAAAGCATTCGATACTCTTAAAGATCCACTGACTAACAAAGTAGATGATTCAGTTAATGATCGCTTGATGTACTACCTCCGAGGCGGGGAGCTATCTTTTGATGGTCAATTCCCTGATGATGCTATTAAAAAAGCAGGCGATCAAATTAGAGAGAACCTCAATCTTATGCATGGTCATGCTAAGGCGTTGGATATCGAGGTAGGCTTTCACGAGAACTACGTGCCTAGAATCTGGAACCGAAAGGTTATGGAAGAAAACAGGGAAGAGTTTATTGATCTTCTTGTGGAATCAGGCCAAGCAAAGCCAAAGATTGATCCTGAAACAAAGACGCTAGTTGGTGCTAGACAAGTAGCTTCTAAAATATATCGAGATATGTTAGCCTTAGCTAGTGAGGGTAATGGTCTACGATCCGGTCGGCCTGCCTTCTCCGCTAAACGATCCCTTGACGAGATCACAGATGATAATATGTTCTCTAAATTCCTCGATAATAATGTCGAGGAAGTTATGCTGGACTATATCTTTGATCACGGTCATAAGCTTGGTCTAGTAGAAACCTTAGGTGTAAAAAATACTGAGCAGTTTAAAACTCAATGGTTAAATAAAATAGCTTTGGAATTAGAAGCATCCGGCATTCGGCCTGAAAGGGGTGGGTTGACTACAGGTGAAGAAGAGTTATTAACGAATGCTTTTGGTTTGGCTTCTAATGAAATCCAATCCAGGCTAGGTGCGGCTAAGCCTTGGATAGATGGGCTAATGTTGGGTTATCAAATGTCGTTGCTGCCTTTAGCAACTCTTTCTTCTCTTTCAGAAGCAGCGTTGCTTATGCTAAATGCCACACCTAAGCAAGCCCTTAAAGGCTTGGGAGCCTCAATCGTAGCAGGGAGTAAAACAACGGCGTATAATGCCGTTACTGGCTACAACAGCATGGTAGCTAAAGCTAATAAGAAGCTTGGCTTGGATATGGTCGAGACTCTGCAAGTCAAACACAACATGACTCAGCCTGAGATTTGGGATACGATGGCTAGGTTTAATATTGCGACTAGTCGAGCAGCACAAGACAGAGTAGAAGGCTTGACAGGACATCAGATGTCGAGCAAGACTGCGCGTAAGCTTCAGAATGGTTTCTTTAAAGTTACTGCCCTTACGGACTGGACGAAGTTCGTAGAGATGAGTGCTTACCACGTAGGTCATGATATTGTTCAGACAAACCTGAAGGAGCTTGCTAAGGACGCAGCACATGCAGGCGCTAAACCCTATATGAGGGCGGCTAGAAGAACTCGTCTATTAAACGAACTAGCCGACTTAGGTATCTCCCCTGAAGAAGGTATTGAGTGGGTGGCTCGTGGTGCTCTTAAGGACGATGCGTACTTCAAGAATATTGAACGAGCCGCTGCGCGTTATACTTCGGGCGTTATTCTGCACCCTAACAGAACTAACATGCTCAAGCCTAACATTATGAACAGTCCTAACACAGGGTTGCTATTCCAGTTGATGAGTTATCCTACGGCTTTCTCAAACGTGGTATTGAAGAAGATGGCTAGGAGCATGGCAGGAGATGACGCTCTTGTCCAGAATGCTAGGACTCTTGGTACAATAAGTGTCATGACTGCTCTGGCTACACTAGGTAACGCAATCCGTACTCAGGGTGAATCTTTGGAAAAAGATCCAGATGAAATCCTCAAAGATAGTGTTATGAGGTGGGGCGGTCACGGTATTATTGGTGATGTAGCGATGAGAGCTAAGCAAAATGGAGACAGATACGGCGTTTTAGGTTATGGGATAGGGGCTTTGGGGCCGTTCCCTTCTCACGTTGCTAAGTCTTTAAAGTATGGTTCAGGGCCTGCTAGTGTTGCTGGTCAAATGATTCCCGGCTATGCTGCTATGGATGCTATTGGTGGTAAAGGGACTCGACAAGCTTATGATAAATGGCTGAGGGAACGTGACAAAGATTTACGAGATGATAAAGGGTCAAGAGGTGCGTTCGCTGAGGGTGGTATAGTAGATTTTCCGGGCCTTCCTTCTGATCCTATTGAACGAAGAAACCCTTATACTGGAGAATCTTACGGCGACACAGCAGATAGGATAGGTTTTGCTCTTGGTGGTTTAGCGTCTAAGGTATCTAAGACTATTGTCCCTCACTTGCGCCACCTATTTAGGCCAGATACTCCTGAAGTAGCTAACATGAGGGCGCTAGAAAGTCTAGCAGGAAACCCGCTGAAGACGGAAGACCTTGACAAACCTGTCGAGATCTCTTTCATGGTAAGCAATAAGTCTACGCCTAAGCATAGGCAGCAGCGTAAGGGTACGTATGATCGAGGTGACGTACATAGAATCATCCCGCTAGATTCCTTCGAGGGTGATGAGCTTATGAAGAAGTACGGCATAAGCGAAGACCAGAAACTGAACTTCTCTCATATGGTTGAGGTGGATAATGTTCAGATGGCTAAGGGCGAGAGTCCGATTAAGACGGACATTACGAAGGATGAGTATGACGATATAATCCTATACACTCGTGACGAGGTATTGAATACCTACAACGATGGATACAGGCCCTTGTATGCTGCTAAGAACTTAGGCCCCGAAGCTAAGGAGATGTGGCGTACTATAGACGATGCTGATGTTTACTACGATACAGCACCTCAAGGTAAGGCAGCACAAGAGAACTTAAAGGAATCTATGGCAGCGTCTGGGCCTCTTAATCCTGAGGTGTTCAAGATTCTTAGTTCAGGTAAAGACCTTAAGTATGCTAAGAAACTTACTCTGATTGATGAGAAGTCTGCTGAGTTCTTGAATGAACACATACGTCCAGTGCCTGACTCGATTGTGCGTAGGGTTAGAGAAACCCCTAAACGCTTACCTAAGATGTCTGACGTTAAGCAGATGGAAGGGGCTGAGTACTTTAACGATGTAGCTTTTGATTCTCTCTCTATTAAACATAAGTCCAGAGAGACTGTAGTGCTCATGTCTCCAGACGAATTCCTTGACATGGCTAGAAAACTAGGTGATGATACTGAGTTCGGAAAGAGTACTACAAAGCTTGTCGAGCACCTAGATGAAGGCGGTAAGTTCGATGATGTACCTTTCCTTAAGTTTGAGAATGACGGAGAAGGTACTGCTAAAGTCGTAGGTCACGAAGGTAGACACAGGATGAATGCTCTTAAGGCTAAGGGTGTTACTAAAGTTCCTGTTAGATTTATTTCTTCAGAACACGGATCAGGCCCCGGCATTAGGTGGTCTGAACAGGCCGACCCAGACTCATTTGACTATGTTAAGACTAGACCTACGAAGTTACTGTCTGAAGAAGGAGATAAATCTATAGCCTTTCCTGATGTATTTCCTACGCCAGAAGCTAACCCCTCTAAATTTATGCGTGGTTCTAAGCACAAAGAGAAAGTCTTTCGTGCAACTACTAACGATAAGCCTACTCGTGAGTTGGTTAACGCAGGTGAGAACCCAAGAGAGATTGGCATACACGTAGCAGATGATCCTGTACAGGCTGAAGCTATCCTCTATGGGGATGATGTTATACGCTATGTAGATAACACAACTGACAGGAACCTCTCTCCAGAAGCCAGAGAGCGTATGTTAGCCGAGACAGATCCTGAGAAGATGTTTGGGTCAGTAAAGAAAAGCGTGACACTAACTCCCGCAGAGTCAAAATATTTTGATGAGATTATTTCAAGTAAGCCTGATTACGAGGAACTACTAGAGGAAGTACCGTCATTTACTAAAGGAGATAATGGAGAACTCACTCTTAACTACAACGACCTAGAATCTTTTGATAAATATATTGAAGATACAGTACGGTGGCGAGACTCCAACTTAATACAGACTAAAATGCCCCCTTCGTTTTATAACTTTAAAATAGGTAAGAGGCTTTTTGAATCTGAATCTATACAAACGCGAGGAAGCGCACCTGCCCCTTCTATCTCAGACTACTACATCAGCATTAAGAACCCATTAATTGTAGATGTAGATATGCCTAGTGGCTGGGCTGCTCAGGATTTGATACCTGATATGTTAGGACGATCAGAGTACCGCAGTCGAATGTACCGCCCGATGGAAGCAGCAGAAGCTATTTACAAAAACATCAACTACTCTACTGTGTTTGATGCAGAAGATGATGAAGCCATTGATCTGATCCAAGACTATATCATCACCAAAATGCGGGACTCCGATACCTCAGGACTTGTCTCAGAGATGAAGAACTTTAATGTTAACATAGACGCAGTAGATGCTGTTATCGAAAGCTACAGAGTACGTGTTAACAAAGAGATGCACCCTCTTATGCAAGCCGTTGAGAAGCAGCTTAATAGACCGATATCTGATACTGAGTTGGCAAAGCTTAGTGAAATAGAAGTACCTAAAGAAGCTTATAGTGATTCTGTTAAGGACAAAACCCTGTATGAAGCGGCAGTCTATAAGGTTAACAGAGAACTACAGGATTGGTTTAAAGACTTTGGATTTGATTCTATCGAGTACAATAATACTATTGAGGCTGCGGGTGTAGGGTCATCAAGGAAGTCTTGGATATTGTTTAGTGGTAATCAACTCAAGTCCACCAGAGCAGAGTCCTTTGATATAACAGACCCTAGGGTATCTAAGGCTATGGGAGGCCTTGTAAGGCTCCGTAGTAAGTACTCAGAAGGTGGTAGAGTAGAAGAAGACCCTTCTATGTACCGACGAGATGGCGCTAAGAAATCTGCTCGTGGTTATTTAGGGCCTGTAGAAAATAAGGTGCAGGGTGGAACCATGACTGAGGTTTCTGTAGGAATAGAAATAGAAGGAGAAGAGATAGAAATCCCTACTATGGTTCCTACACTGACTCCTGAAGAAGTAGAGATCTTATCAAACATGCAGCTTGAAGGTAATGCTAAGAACATCCCAAGGTCAATCATCATTAAGGCTAAAGAACATGCCATGAAACGGATGAAAGAAGGTAAGAGTCCTTTCTATCAGGATGGTGAAGACAGGGAAGGTTATATGGCGGGTGGCATGGTAGAGATACCTAAGCCCCCTATGGTTGAAGAGTCAGGTGCTGCTGATATTGTTAATCCACCCCTTAATCAGTCTACTATGCAGGTTCCTGATGCCTTTGAAGGTTCAGGGTTAATCCTTAATGCCCTTAAGAGGAAGTATAGATGAACTTCACTCTTGGGCCGAGGAATTGGGTAGTCGAAGAAGTCTCCCAGAGTTGGTTCAGGAAGAATGTAGATGACTCTAAGGTTCATGGTTGGTGCTGTGAAGAGACAGCTACAATCTATTTGGTTAAACCTTTTAAGTCTGAGGAGTTCAAAGAGTTAACACTACGTCATGAGATCTTACATGCTATGCTATACTCATTAGGCATACGAGAACATGATGAGGTTTTAGTAGACGGCCTAGCTCATGCTTGGTTACAGTACGATAGGAGTGTAGTAGTAGATGACCAGTAGATACTTTACATCAGACGAGATGAAGTGTCAACACTGCGGGGCTGAGAATTGGGATCAAGAGTTCATGGAGTGGCTTGATGTAGTCCGTCATGCTTACGGCAAGCCTATGGTAGTAACGTCAGGTTATCGGTGTCCTGAGCATCCTATCGAGAAGAAGAAGTCTAAGCCCGGAGCACATAGTACTGGTCGGGCTGTAGACATTAAAGTAGGCGGGGCTGATGCTATTAAGCTTATTGAGATTGCATCGAGCATGGGATGTAAAAGGATAGGTGTTAATCAGAATACCTTTATCCATCTGGATCGAGATGACTCAAAGCCTTCTGCTCTTTGGACTTATTAATTACTAAAGTATCTTTCCGCCGCTTGGTCATTGTCAAACATTGGGATCTCTTCTAGATTATCTATACAGTCTTGATCTACTTCCTCGATCTTTAACGTATCTACAGGTTCTCCATAGTATTCGTCAGGCAAAGTTTCGTCAGTAGGAATTTCGTGTTCTTTTGCAAACGCTATGACTTCCTCCTTAGTGTCGGCTACATATAGATAACCATAAGGGATAGCCGCACTTATCCCGTCTGATAGATATTGAAACTCACTTACAAGTATTGCATACATATCAAGCACTCCTCACTGCTGCTATCTCCCTATGAATCTCCTGCTCTATCTTATTGCCTACTCTACGTAGAGCATTGATAGCCGCATTAACAATCACCCAATCCTCGTCGCTTAGTATATCTACTAGTTTCTTAGCGTCCGTGGTTGTTACTTCTGTGCAGAGTTCTAACTGGCCCTTACCGTTATCGGAAAAGACCAGAGAGACTCCTGCTATTACTACAGCATCACTCATCTTCGATCTCTACTTCCTCCGCATATCCAAACAGCATATGGAAGCAGGCGCATGTTACTGCGATCCCGTCCCAAAGGAAGGCCCTTCCGTTCTGTACCACCAGATCACCATCTACTGAACAGATGTCCAGCCCCAAACAAAATCCATTCCTTAAACCAAATGCAAAGCTCATAGTTCACCTTTTCCATTTATTACTTTCTAATATTATATCACCCTTGTTTAGTCTGTAAACAAAGTGAACCTCACTCGATAGACCTCTTCCGGTTTCTATCCACAACTCCGAATCAAGGGTTATCTCTGGGTTCTCACTAATCCACTTTAATAAATCTCTTAGTGTCACAACTCGCAGACCCCGCTAACACACGCAAGTGTTTGCATACCCTCTGTGTTATCTTCTAGTTCTTCAAAGTCCCACTCAAAACCTTTGGGCATCTCTTTTACTAATCTCTTGTAAGTCTCGTTATCTACCTCCTCGTAAGGTGCTTGTTGATATACGTGGTCATCGTAAGGCAAGAAAGAGATACCAGAGATACTGTCAAAGTTATCCCATACCCACTGAGCTACAGCTAGGAAGTTATCATCTGTGTAGTAACAGGTCATGCTGGGCTTGTGTTCGCACCAGTTGTCCTGATAAATCTTCCACAGTTCTAGTTGTTCTAGTGCACCCATATCCTTAGTAGTCACTGCCCCCTTCGGAGCCTTGATCGGAAATCCGAATACAAGGTTGTTAGGGTTTGTAATGTCCCTCTCATAAGGGAATCCAGCTTCGACCATACGTATTGCAAGTGGGTCTTTATCATCGGCTCTAACGTTTCGTCTGTAAGCACTAGCAAAACGAGGATGGATACCGCTACTACTATCCACCAACTGGCTAACAGTGCCGCTAGGCTTAACGCAAGTAATAGCAGCAGAGGGGTTAATACCAAAATCTCTAGCATAATCACTATTGGTTTTAATAGCCACATCTTTTAGATCCCTTAGTAGTTTAGCAGTCACTTTCTTATCAGTACCATTAGTCAGTGTGCTGTCCATTATACCAGTTAACGACACACCAAGCAAGGCCTCTTCTTCTGTATTTCTTTTCCAGATGTTCCTAAGGTATCTGAAGTCTACTAGTGTAGCCTGTAACGTACCAAGCACAGTAGCAAGCCGCACCTTGTTAGCTAGCGTAGCCTCTGTGTCTTCTGCTCGTACTACTACCTCAGACAGATTACAGAACTGGTAAGGTCTTAGAATGATCTCAGAACAAGGATTAGTTCCAAAAGCAATATTATCGGTATCGCGCCTACCATTCCTAGCAGCAACATTAGTAGCAGCCACCCTAGAAAATATCCCACGCTCTCCTGACTTGCTTTCATAAAGACTTGTAATTTCTTTAAGATAAGTCTCATATGCTGGCTTCTCCGTATAGGCTGCACTGTTATTAGACAGCGCCCTATGCCCGTGCGTTAACCACCACTGCCCATTCTTGGCCCCTTGAAGTCGTTGGTCAGTGACGTTTGATAAGCTGATGAGGGCAGATCTTCTAACGCCTCCAACAACAACGATGTCTGCGATCTTACAGACGAGATCATGGCACTCAAGACTCGTAAGTTTTCGTCCTGTAGCTCCTCTAAAGAGTTCAACGGCGTAGTTAAAAAGGTCTGATAGCGGTTGTGGGCCTGATGCGCGGCCTCCAAAAGTCTTGAGTCTTGCACCCTTCGGTCTAATTCTTGTAAGATCACACCTAGGGATTTTACCCGCATAGAGCAGAGATATAAGTTCACGGAAAGCGGAGGCCCACCCAATTTTAGAGTCGGAAACAATGATAGTTGTGTCGGTTTCGTAGAGTTCATCCGCTACCTCTGGGAGTTTGCTAACGTAATCTCTTTCTACACTAAAGCCTACACCCGTACCGCACAGTAGAATGTACATAAGCTCATCGAAGCTACGTGGGCTATCAATAGGAAGATAAGAACAGTTATAACCTGCTACGTTATCTCGCCTAAGAGCTTCACCTGCTGTCATCATACACCGCATAGAGGGCATGATGTCAAGGTTATAGATAGCCTCACGCAGTTCTTCAGTAATAGTAGCACTCTTCTTGAGCTTACCTTCATCAACCCAGAACTGAATGTAACGATCTACAGTCTCGTCCCATGTCTCTCGTCTTTGTTTATCGTCAAGATATCTAGCGTACCTTGAGCGATGTATGTATGTTTGATACTGATCCATCTTATCTCCAATTATTACAAGGATCTGGTGGAATCTTAACACCAGCTTTAACATAAATCTCTTTGCCGAACTTACACCGTATAACAACCCCGCCCGAAGGTAAGGGCTTACTGTGGTGAGTAGCTAAGCATTCTGATAGGGGTATGTCTAGTCTCTCAACACAAGGAGTCTTTGACATACATCCGCTAACCAACAGTAGCAGTAGCAGTGTTATCCGCATACTCTTTCAACAGTCTAGCTGCTGCTCCTTTAGGTGGTCTGTTATCATTAAGCTTACCGATAGACTCTGCATCTCTTAACAGAGCTAGACAAGCCATTGCATGATCAAGGTGATGTACACCTGAATCATCTGCATAGTCCTCACCATCTACCCAAGCAGCTACATGGCGCTTAACTGCTGCGATATAAACCATACTAGATATGGTATGTTCTCTCCAGTTAAACGGGCCATACTTATCAGCACCATTCTTCATGGCTGCTGCAAGACAGATTATAGCAGACTCTGGCACTAAAGACAAGTCCAGCTTAGTAGCCCCTACAGAAGTCTTAGGGTTGTTGTCAGGATATCCTTTTGGTTCTTTATCCTTGACTTCTCCGTAGCGTCTGTAAGCCCTCGACCAGATGTCGTAGCTAACGGCATCCCCTACTGTTACAGTTCTAGTAGAACCTGTATCCTCAAAGAACCTATTAACTATGTCAGCGTGGAAAGGCCCTACTACTATATCCTCTGATGGTAAATTATTATTTACAGGCATAACGTGTTCCTCATTTCTTCCATTCCTCAGGTAAGCTATACTCACTATACCACCTGAAGCCATGCTTGTCAGCCCACTCTGCGTGACTATATTTAGTACCATCCTTACGTCTTCTTGCCCCCGGCATAGGTGCGTTAGGTTCAGCAAATAGAAACACTAACTCCTCGTCTTCTTTCAGGGCCTTCTTAATCCATACGTACTTGTTATGCTCTTGATAATCCCAGAAGCGTCCTTTAGCTTCGAGGTAAATCCTCTTACCATCTTCTATCCTCATGAAGTCTGTATGGTAAGTATGCTCTACAACATACGGTACTGGATCAGGGTCTGGCGTAGGGATGTGTACCCAATCATCATCTAGTACCTCTTGATCTAGATGTGCTTCAAAGTTACTATCGTAACCTCGTGGTACTCTCTTCTCCTTAGGCCTAGCCTTTCTGGGTTTACGCACTGATCAAGTCCTTGTATGTAACATTAAGGTTCTTCTTAAGAGCCTTCTGTACGTACTTGGGTGTCATAGCCTGTAGTCTTGTAGTACCATTAGCGCGGTAGTAAAGTTCTTCAGGAAGAAAGTCTTGATAGTTTGTAGTGTTAATCCTTTCTTGCTCTTCACCCTCTGGCACTAAAGTCCTTAGCCACTCTACGATGATCTCTTCTGATCGTCTGCGTAGCTTCTTTGCTCTAGTTCCTCTCAAAAGAATACACCCCCTATAGCCACCCCAGCACAGAAACAAACCATACCTACTGTAACAGCCAGCAGTGCTTCGGGTGTTATATCCTCAAGGAATTTATCTATCTTATCAATTAACTCTTTCAACTTTAGGCATCCTTTCAATGTGTGTAAAATATTTAATGCCGTTGTGGTATCTGAACATGATCAGTCCTTCACCATCATTGGCATCCTTACGGCACTCATGCTTATGGTTACAAAAAGTACATGACTTATTGATTACCATGTTGCCTGACTTGCCTTCAGGTACATCATTATAGCATAGATCAGGCGGTGTGTCAAGCTGTACTACTTCCTTGACTCTGTTGATCCTAATATTTATATTAGGTTTGTCTAGATCATCAGGTCTGAACAGACACAACTCACCATCTACTTTGTTAATAACAAGGAACCCACCCTCTTCTGTACCCTGCGAGGCTTCGTAACCAGCAAGCTGAGCAAGATAACCAAAGGGATCATCCTCTGCTAATGTACCTTCTTTAAACTTCTTGAACCCGAAAGGCGATGCAGTCTTTACATCAACTACTTCACCATCAATGACAGCATCCATGTGGCCTTTAATACCATCTACTTCTACTGTCTCTTGTTCTGCTTGGATCTCGTGACCAGATACCCTAACAAGAAACAAGACTAGCTGCTCTAGTATATGACCATACAGGAACTTAAGGTGTGCATAAGGTGGCATACGCTCTGGTTCTTTAGGTGACTTAGCATCAAACCAAAGAAGCCTGTCGGGTTTACCAACATTAGACATCCTTAATGATCCTGAATTGTCCTGAGGGACTGCCCAATGAAGGACAGCCTCTCGTATATCTTCTACTAGAGCATCTAACTCAGGCTCAATGTCAGGAGTAATATCTATACCATCACTAAGTTTATCCAGAACCTTATAGATATCTGGTACTAGTGTGTCTAGTTTAGATGGCATTAGTCAGCAACTCCTTACGTTCATCTTTATCAAGCAGGTTAGTACGGCCTCTGATCTTCTGATTCCCGCAGTCGTTACACTTGTAACGCTGGAACCTAGACAGGTTAGTATGGTAGTAACCATTCTTAACAAGCTCAGTACCGCCACACACAGGGCAAGACATCTGTAGGTTATCTTCATATACACCAACGTTAGGGTGATTGGTCATAAACGGCCTCAAGACTTTGTATACTTCCTCAAGAGGATACAGGTCTTGGATGTTATAGTCAAGCATTGCTTGCCAAGCATCCACCTTACCGTTCATACAGTCACGCCAGAGATTAAAGTCTGTCTTAATCTTACGCTCTGAGATACCAAGGTATGCAGCCAACTCGTCAAGCCTATTAGACGGGAAGTTAAAGTAACGCTTAGCTACTTTCAGCGTGTCAACGGTCTTCGCAGTTGATACATTAGGAAGACGATATTTCGCAAGCTGCTTACGCAACCATTTCATATCGAACCCATCACCATTATGTGCAATAGCAATGTCGGCTACGTTCAGGATATCTGATAGAGTCTTTACAATCTTACTGTCATCAGTAGGGTTACGCTTATAACCTTTGTGATTAGGCAGTGAATCAAAAAAGACTTCATCACTATCGAGCCACTTAGCAGCCCAGCAGAGCATGTGACTTTCTTGTATAACCTGTGATGGTGCGATGTTCTGATCCCATCGTCCCCATGTATAGGTTATACTTGGGGCTGTCTCTATATCGAACAGCAATATCTTAGCTGTCATTCATCATCTCCTTTATTAATTTAAAACGCTTCCGGTCTATCTTATCTCTAAACCTTTGCCTCTGTTTTTTATCCTTTATACCTCCAGCAAGACTGAATAAAAAACAATAGACCGTTAAAAGTTCTGTCTCCACTGGCTTCATTATAACACCTCCGTTATCTTTGCCTTTGGAAAGCACTCAAGGAATCCACCCTCAGTGCAGTTAATTACTTCAGCATCAAAGTCCCTAACGCTTGGTGCTGCTACGTTGAAGTGCTTTCTGAAGCTCTCGTATGGCGACTCGATATTGATATCCGAGGGGTGGTCGCCAAAGTAATGACGCTGTTGCCCTGCGGCTGTACCCATATCGAACCCTAGCAAGTATATAGTCGAGGCTCCACGATTCAGTGCGACGTTTACGGCAGCGAAGCCGCTGTTGTTTCCGAAACGTATACGCCCTTTCTCGAATGGGCCAAGTCCTCCAATCCCTTCTATCTGTGTAGAGTATTCGTTGTCCCTTGCGGCACATAGTCTCTCTCCAATATACCATGCTAGTTTAGGGCCGTGATAATTCCACCATCTGTTATCACCACTATAAAGAATGTCTGCATGAGGAGCCACCATTATAGCATCATTCACTGCGATTGTCAAGTCCACCTTACCGATAGTATAGTTTACTTGTTCTTGAGTTAGACTAGGCCCTGTTGCTATTACTACTGCTTTCATATCATATCAAACAGATAAGGTTCTGGCTCCTCGTGTGTACCATCTTCGAGATCATCAATCTGATTAAACACAGACTGTATAGATTCTCCTTCTAAGTATTCTTCTCCAAGTTGGGCGATGAAAATACCACCTGCTTCAAACACGTTCCAATCTCGGTACTTCATAATTGAATTCCTTAAAATCCTCTAGATAAAAATCAACAAGCTGGTCGTAGATATCAGGACTCATGTCCTTGATAGTCTTCTTCCAACCACCGTAACGCTGGCTCACATTATACCTTGGAATCCACGGATCGTCAACCCCTAAAGATTCCATAACACTATGGAGATCCTGCTCGAATCTTTCATAGCGTAAGATATGCTTAGCTTTATCAATCATGTTAAAAGGATTAGTCATCGGTACAGTATGGTGTGATATACCATGTGTTACTTCTACGTCCTTGTTAGTTATAGCAGCTATAGCAAACTGATCAAGAGACATACCCATAGCTTTAGGCCTAGTGATCTGATCAGTTCCTTCAGTAAACATATAGAAGGCACTAACGAACCTGTCAATAGGATGCCGTACAAAGGCGAATGAGAACATATCATCCCACTCTTCTTTCCAGATACCTATGTAAGGCCCGTCATACCTCTTACCCCATACTCCCTTACGTACTGTCGTACCCCCTGTTTTGGGCAAGTGGATAAACACTGCTTCAGGATCTTCTAATACAAATACACTCATTAAAATTCCTCGTAGTTAAATGTTTCAAAGTCTTCGGCATAGTAATCTAGTACCTTAGCTTGCAAGGCTGGAGGTAGATCAGCCCAGACTTCTAACCTAGACTTATCTTTCTCAGATACGTTTACTTGAGGGAAGTGAGAATCTAAACGCAACCCTACATCTTTAGCAACTAATTGCATATCGTGTTCAAACTTCTCTTGTTTCCCTACAAAGTCTGCATACTGAATCAGGTTATAAGGATCAGTCATAGGTAATGTATGGGATGTTACTGACCACTGTTGATCCCTATCGTCCTCATCAAACATCTTGTTAACAAACCCTTCAAAGCTTATACCTTCAAGAGGCGCTACTCTTCTTGACACAACCTTACCTGATTCAATATGCTTTGTTCCTTTAGAGAACATATTGTAAGCTGAGATCAGTCTAGCCTGAGGATGCCTAACAAATGCAAAGGTATAGATGTTAACCCAATCATCGGGCATAACACCCTTAGACACTGGGGCTTTAATATCCCCACCCCAAAGAGCACGTACTGTTCTACCAGCAGTCTTAGGAATGTGAATAAACACAGCCTCAGGTTGTTTTAAAAGTATTGCTGTCATTATTTATCCTTAATGATTGTAACAGGATAACCAAGTCTTTCTCCAATCTCTTCTTCTGTTAACTTAACAGGGTCAGGGTTTTCAAGATCAGAGATCTCTGCGTCTAGCATGTCAAGCTTAAGTGCTAACTGCTCTCTTTGTTCTTTAAGTTTTTCAAGTTTCTTTTTCATTTACTTTCTCCTTTTAAATAAGATCTTACTTTTTCTATACACTCTAGCGTGTCAATGAGTTTCGGCCCAAGTATTACCAATTGAAGCGTCACCTTTCATAGGACAACGCAACCTATAGTACTCACCAGCCTTGCGTACTGAGTCGGCTGCTAGTTCAGCAAACCTTTCAGCATGTTTAGCTAGTACCTCTGTCTGGATCTCATCGTGTACGTTCATCACAAAATGAAAGTCCAGTCCTTCTCGCTCTGCATCCTCCTTAAGGATAACCAAAGCACGTTTCATTAACACAGCACCACCACCTTGTAACAGAACATTAAAGGCTGCGGGTATCTTACGTACATGAAGTACGCTACCATCGTAGCACTTAATGAACCCTCTAGATGCGGAGGTCTGTACCCTATGGATCAAGTCACCAAGGTCAGGTAGCTTATTGAACAGGTCGAACTTCAGCTTAGCTCCGTCCTGTTTGTTACCACCTACTATCTGACCTAGCTTACCATCACCTGCTCCGTAGATAACGGCGTAGAACATTGTCTTCGCTTGGTCACGGTTACTTAAACCTGCTGCTCTCATGTTAACGCTATGAGCATCAGTACCTAAGTCCTTATCACCATTAACAACAGCCTCGGTGTACTCTGGATTGTCCATGTAGTGAGCCATCATACGTAGCTCAAGACTATCAGCATCCATACCTACTAGCTTGTAGCCTTCAGGTACTGTGAACAAAGCCCTACACTCTTTACCATACAGCTTACGACTACTAGGAACCTGAGCTAGGTTAGGTTCAGAGTGAGTCATACGTCTAGTCACTGCACCAATAGTATTAACGTAGCCATGCTGCCTATCATCATCACCTACTGAATCTAACCAGCGAGTAAGGAACCCTTGAATCTTTTGAAGGGTCAGGTACTTATGTATTAGTGTTACCTCTGGTATACCCTCAACAGTCTCAAGGATCTTCTCGTTAATCATTGACTGACCAGTAGCTGTAAACTCAGTAGGTTTCCAGCCATAATCTTCTTGAAGCCAACGACCAATGTGTTGTCTTGATCCAAGGTTGAACTCTATTGTATCATATCTATTGAACGGTGTCAAGTCTCCAGAATTAACAACTGCTGCATACTCTTCATCACGCAGGCCTTGCTTAGATATAGTACCATCCTTCTTAAGCTTAGGTGTTACTTCTTTAACAAAGAACTCCTTAGGCTTAAAGGTCTTACGTACTTCATCTTCTATGTCACCAAGCTCATCAGATACTTTAGCCAGTAAAAGCTCAGCACCTTGGACATCAAAGTAACAACCATAGTGTTCTTGTTCATTGATGATACGAGCTACTTGTTGTTCTAAATCAATAGACTCATCAGAGAAATACTTCTTAGAAGTCAATAGCTTATTGTAGACCTTAAGGTTTAACTTAACATCTACAGTACAACGATGCTGCATCTCAGGGCTATAGAAGCCCCACTCTTCATGCTCTACTTTAGGATAACCAAATCTATTACCCCACGCAGCTAGACCATGACCACCTTCTCTGTCAGGGTTAAACATCCGTGACCAGATCAGGGTGTCAATAATATTCTTATGGTATAGATCTACGTTGTATAGTTTATCTAGCCAGTACAGGTCATAAGAGATAATGTTATGCCCGATCAGCGTGTCAGCATCTTCCAGTAAAGCAATAGCATTGTCAATCTCATCAGGCCCATACTCATAGACCTGCTTAGTATCTATGTCGATAGCAGACACGCACCAGATCCTAGTAGGATACAGTCCGTCTGCTTCTATATCAAATAAAAGGCGCATATAAATCCACCACTTTTGTTCCGTGACCACCAGCATACCGGACATGCGTCACGTTGTCAAGCCGATCAGCCATCCAATCACTTTGAATAGAGTCGATAACTTTATCGTTGTTACCATGAAAGATCATAACATCAACCCCAGCATCATCAAGCTTACCTACATTAGTTACTGGACTAACTCTTTGCCTATATCCGTAATCTTGGTTAGGGATCAAGAGATTAAATCTCCGCACTACCTCAGAACTAATACCAACCGTATCGGTGAAGTCGTAATAGCCATACATCAATACCAACTTATCAGGTGTACGATGTTGCTCATAAGTGCTATAATGTATAGCAGTCATAGCAGCATATGTAGCACCTGCACTTGTGCCCAGTAGTGTAACTTCTTTGTAGTCCTTGAACTTATTGATCTCTTTCTGAATGTACCAAAGCACACCGGGAAAAGGTGTATAAGGTTTCTCAGGATCATCAGACACTAAAGGATACGTAGGTGCATAGACTTCGTACCCTTTGTCGTTAAAGGATTCAATGCCCTCGAAGTTGGGGTTGTACGGCGTACCACTTGTCCACCCCCCGCCATGAATACAGATAATAACCTTACCTTTATGATGCCTGCTCATTCTACCAAACCCTTAATGATTTCCTCACATTGCTTCGCTAGTATACGATGCTCTTTCTGAGTTGTCAAGTCCTGCCGTACCTCACAGAAGTGGAACCAACTACGCAATGTACCATTCATATACAACCTAGAGTTAGTCAGTCCTTCAGGCAATAGACCTCGTGCTTGTTCTTTGGCAATACCAAGCTTAATAGCTTTAAGGTATTCGGCTAAGGCTACGTCCTTTACTCTAGACTGCATACTAACCCAAGCCCTACGTAGTTCTTCATTGTCTGTCTCAAGACTAGACTGTCTATTGGTTTCATCCTGAAGCCTGCATTCCATTAAAGTAAATCCAAGTTCTTTAGTAGGATTAGCATACCTCTGGCTGAACTCTTGGAACGTGAACGACCTGTGCCGAATGATCTGCCTGCTGATAGCTCGTGTGGTATTGATCTCAATACATACGTTTGCCATTTCAAAAGGCGACCAGTGCTTGTTACGCTGGAGGTAGTTCCATAGTTTATCAATGTTATCCCCCGCTTCCTGTGATGCTGGGTTACTTACTCTAGCACAGTAGATCACCAACTCCTTTAAAGTTAGGTCATCTACCCCGCTTGAATAACTAATTAACTTTACATTACTCATTTAGAACTCCTCGTTAGTAAACTCATCATCAGGATCAACCTCAATAAGTCTACCAGTTTCTGTATCGTACCTCAAGGCACAGGCTATACCAGTATCACCAATTGGTCTATTCTTTAGCACCCTAAGGTTCATGATATTAGATGTACCATCCTCTGCTTGCTGGTTACGCTCTGCTGCAATAGTAATATCAGAGATCTGAGATATACTCTGACTACCTCTAAGGTGTGACAAGGATACTTCAAGCCCTTGTTCATGACCTCTATCAGACTGAGTACGTCTAAGGTGACTGACAAGGATCATACCTACACCAGTTTCTTCTACTATACTACGTAGCCTGAGCATAACCTCATCAATAATCTCACGCTCGTTAGGCCCATTAGCCATACTGATAAGCATCTGAAGGTGATCAAGGATGATCCACTCACAGTCACAACCAAGGATAAGATACCTTAGCTTAGCCATGATGTCATCAAAGTCCTGTATACCTAGATGACTATGAACATACACTCTGTCCTTGTTGTTACCTAAGAATAGCTTACCGAAGTGCTGCTTGAACTTAACAGGATCATAGTCATCCCTGATCTGCTTGATGTGCAGCCTAGCTTCTGCCTCGATAGAAACAATACCGTCGATAGTACGCCGCCAATCTTCTTCAAGGGCGATGATACCTACGTTGTCATCTGTCTGAGTAATGAAGTGATGCTCAAGCTCACGAGTAATACTAGACTTACCAATACCAGTACCACCTGTCCAGACTACTAACTCTTTCTTACGTACTCCATAAGTCTTAGTGTTAAGCCCTTCCCAAGGATAAGGTAAACCTTCTTCGTCTGGTCTGTTAAAGTAATCAGCCTCTAAGTCTGATACATTCTTAATGCCTGAAGGTATATAAACTTCAGCGTTCCAGAAAGCCTGAACAAAAGCAGCAGCCTTATTAGCCCGAAGCATATCACAAGCATCCTTGAAACCATCAGGGAGCTTCATGATCTTACACTTACCGGGAGTCAATAGCTTAGCTACGTCAGATACCTTAGCCTGACCAGCCTCGTCCATGTCAAAGCACAGTACGATATTGTCAAAGCCTTCGAGGTATTCTAGGGATTGCTTAACATCCTTAACACCCCCACCTGCTCCGTTCTTAAGGGATACAACAGGCCACTTGTTACCTGTCATCTGGTGTGCAGCCAAGGCATCAAGCTCACCCTCTACTACAGTGATGTACTTACCGCCTGCCTTGAATGCTGTCTGACCAAAGAGGCCAGCTTCTTTAATAGAACCTTCGATGAAGAAGGACTTGTTAGATACGTGTCGTACTTTAGTAGCCAGTACTTCACCGTCTTTAGTGATGTAAGGATAGTAATGCTTGCTTCCATCCTCTGATACTTTAACACCGTAAGTGCGGCATGTTTCCTCTGATATCTTTCTATCTGGGATAGCGGCAAACTTACGAGGTGTACTGCTAAAACTATTTACTGGTTCTTCCACTTCACCTCCTATGGATTTAGCATAGTTAAATGTATAGTCTTCGCAAGCGTGGCAATAAGCAGATCCGTTAGTGTTTACTGTAGTATTATCAGATCCATTACCACACCAGCAGGGTTGATGATCACGCTTCGTCCCCATCAAATGACTCCATAATAAGTCGAGTTACTTCGTCGTGTGCATGATTCATTAGCTCACCTAATGTCTCTGCTAGTTTCAGTTGGTTTAGTAGACCTCGTTGCTCTGGTGTCAGGCTCTCGAAGTCATACACTTTACCATTGATTGTAATGTCCATCTTTACTCCTTGTCCATTAATAATGTACATTCGTACAGATAAAGGTGCTAGTCTCTCCTAGCAGTCACACCACTTGTAGTACAGGTGTCGTACTTTTCTAAAGTATAGGGCCTTACAAAGGCACAGTGGGACATTTAGAACTCAGAGTCAGGGTCGAGGTTATCAAACTCGTCTGCATCGCCTCCGTATTCTACGAGATCAACAACTTGCACACCCATCAAGTCAAGACCTTTAAAGGAACCATACTGATTATCAGTAGACCATTCCTTGTACTGGACATTAACCTTAGAGCCATTACCTACAAGAACATCAATAGGTTCTTTAGCTGCGTTGATCACTTTAGGTGGCTTGTTAGGTTTACCGTTCCTTGACGTAACCTTACGCTGAATAACTACAGCTTCTTGTCCGTCGTTGGTTGGCTTAACCTTAAAGCCATTCTCCTTGAAATACTCAAGGGCTTCTGCGTCATCAGGGATGACATTGATACTCCACACAGGATCAAACTTAGTGTTTGGCTGAGTTACACTCGCCCAGAGTGCAGTACCTTTTACGATTGCCATAGGGCATTCTCCTTTAGTTGTGAGCATGATGCTCGGTTGGTTGTCCTTTCATTATACATGATGATCGAGGGGTTGTCAAGCCTCCAGCAACTCAGGGTTTTCGTTGATGTTGCCTATTACCTCGCAACCACTATCAAGATTTATATTCCAGTCCTGCTCAATACTGCTTCTTGCCACTGCTTTTGTTGCCGGAAGTGATAGGTAAAATCCAGCAGCGCACCCGCCGCCGCTATCGTAGCAAACCTCATTAAACCAGTACACAACCAACCGATCACCGAAGGATGGTTCTAGCACAATATCACCTTCATAAATCTCAACCCCGTTCTTGTCCTTGAGGCCGGTGTATTGTTCTACTATAGCAATCTCGTCCTCGCCAAGATGACCCGGACTAGAATAGTCTTCCAGTATCGCACCCTCATCAAAGAATCTTATGTGATATCTGGCTGTGGGAACATATATTGGCCCCCGCTCAAGATCCAGCCAAACCCTGAATTTAATCTCTCTCATTTCTCCAACTCCTCCAGCAGTGCGTCTGCATGTAACACGCAGTCAGCCCTACGCGCCGCCCAGCCCTTAGATAAATTCGACTGCATCACCAGCCCCGCATAGTGATACCGCCACCACTCACGGGTCTTGCCTGTCTTGGTGAGGATGGGGTCAAGCTGTTTGACGTATTCCTCATGCCCCGGAGGGTCGATTTTTGTCCACTCAGACTCATCGGCCTGTTCGTCTTTCCAGCGAATATCCATGTGCTGGGTTGTGTAGCTATGTATTACATGATCGGCCTCACTCTGACATTTGAATCCGTTGTATGTCGATTCACACTGACTCATTGCTCATTCCTCTTTGTCAGTTCCATCAGGCGCTCAATCCGGCGCGGTGGTTGATAGGCTGTGTACCCAATCAGTTCTCCCCGGCATAAAACGCTCAAAGTTTCTTGGCGGTCCCCGCAGCATGATCAGCAGGCGCCCCAGACAAGATTTCGCGAACCTCTTCCCAGATGGGATGCTCTTTCATTTCCATACTCATTAACCTGTCTAGGAGTGTTACAAGTCTCCTCTCGCGCTGAATTAACCGACGATAGTCCTTGTAGCCATCAATTATTTCGTCGTCAGTGTCGGGTATGCGGGTTTCAAGGACCGCTTCACCATCCTCCTCACTTTGGGAAAGCTGGCGCTCAAGGTCTTTGATGTGCTCTCTGATCAAGTGCTCTACATGATTTTTAGGGTCATTCAGCATGACCTTGGCCGCAAGAGCGTCTATTCTCTTGCCGCGCACAAACTGCTTTACCAAATCAATCATCTGTTTTCTCCGCTTTGGGGATTGCCTTGTCGTATTCTATCTACATAGGCACCCAGACCATTGACTCTTAAAACGTCTAGAGCATTAAGAAGTTTCTCTTGTAGCACATCCCGTTCTGCCTTGAGGGATTC
>Ga0208644_1000745_pt1 | contig 28951 bp, 28 predicted proteins | sample VirMetDEL_Nov_18_FD_184517 | JGI IMG/M metagenome (GOLD analysis project Ga0208644, IMG submission 184517) | Aqueous microbial communities from the Delaware River and Bay under freshwater to marine salinity gradient to study organic matter... | ecosystem: Environmental > Aquatic > Marine >...
ACAAAAAGCGAGACCGTACCCGTGGCTGACACGCCAGAGAAAAAAGTAAAGCGCAAGATTGTCGCAATACTTAAAGAGTATAACGCCTACTACTTCTATCCTGTCACTGGAGGCTTCGGTGCCTCTGGTGTACCGGATGTAGTTGCTTGTGTGAACGGGCAATTCGTAGGGATAGAGGCTAAGGCTGACTTAAAAAAGAACAAGCCTACGGCTTTGCAGGAGAAAAACCTGCGAGAAATCAAAGGAGCTGGAGGGGTTTCGTTGGTAATCGATGCCAACAACCTTGATTTGTTAACAACAACATTGGAGAACTTAAAATGTTGAAACCTTTAATTGGCGCAATCGTCGCCGCAACCGTCATCGCACTAGGCGTGTACGCAGGTTTGCAGTACATGGGCTTGCACAACGAAGTTGAGAAGGCTGTAGAAGCAGAAGCTCAAGCGATGGCACAAATCCAAAAAGATAAAATTGAAGCAGAGGTGAACAATGCGAAGGATGGGGGAGAAGCATCCAAATAGTAAGTTCACCGCGTCAGTCATCCGGTCTATGCGCCGGATGTACTGGTGCAACAATATGATGCAGCGAGAGATAGCCGCCATATTCAACACTGCGCAGCCAACTGTCAGTGATATTGTGAACTACAAATATTGGGTAAACGTGGCTGACGATTTTCGCCCCGATGAAATAGTCAGACGCGACTCATAAAAAAATAATCAGGAACCGCCGTGCAAATCATCTACCTCGACTTTGAGACATTCTGGTCTCAGACCCATAGCTTGACGAAAATTCACCCTGTTGAATACGTCATGCACCCTGAAACAGAGATTCAATCTGTCGCCATCAAAGTCAATGGTGATGACCCTTTCGTAATTTTTGGTGAGAAGAACATTTCGGACTGGGCGGCGGCAACTGATTTCTCAAATGCCTTACTCGTCGGGCACAACATGTCTGGCTTCGATGCCATGATCTGTGCGTGGCGATTCAATATAAAACCCAAAGCGTGGGGCTGTACGTTAGCTATGGCTCGCATCATGGGGTACGCCAAAACGGTTGGCGGCTCATTAAAAAAGGTAGCTAGTGACTTAGGTTTAGGCGAGAAGCTCAGCCTTGAAGCTACCAACACCAAAGGTAAGAAGCTCGCCGACTTCACCGAAGAAGAACTCAAGGCGATGGAAGAATACAACGTCGTCGACACTGAGCTGTGCGCCGGTATATTTAAGAAGTTAGCTCCAAAGGTTGGCACGCGTGAACTCAAGCTGATCGATGCCACAATTAAGATGTTAGTTGAGCCGCAGTTCGAGCTTGATATACCACTACTCAAGAACACTCTTGAAGAGATTAGGGAAACTCAACGCAAGGTGCTACTCAACGTAGCAGAGGAAGTGTCCGATGAACCACTTGGGCTTATGTCAGAAGACGAGCAAATTGAAGTCGCTAAGAAGGTCTTGGCGTCGGCTCCAAAGTTTGCAAAGTATCTACAATCACGAGGTGTGGAGGTGCCGAAGAAAGCGTCCCCTTCTAACCCCGAAAAGCTCATTCCGGCACTGGCTAAGACAGACGAAGCATTCCTCGCGCTACAAGAGCATGAAGACTTCAACGTCGCTGCGGCTGCATCTGCTCGTCTTAACGTTAAAAGCACAATCTTAGAATCACGCATCGGACAGTTCATAGCTTGTGGCGAAGCTATCGGTGGCAAGTTACCAATCGCGTTGAACTACTACGGCGCCGATACCACTGGTAGATGGTCTGGCACGATGAAGATGAATCAACAAAACCTGCCACGAGTAAATCCGTACAAGCCATCACCATCAGATGCGTTGCGTAATTGTATACGTGCGCCAGAGGGATACAAGGTAGTTGTGGCTGACTTGTCAGGTATCGAGCTTCGCGTGAACCATTTCTTGTGGAAGGTGCCAAGCAGCATGGATTTGTTCAGAGCTGACCCTGAAAACGCTGACTTGTATAAAGACTTCGCATCGAAGCTGTATGAGAAAGATGTCAGCGAAGTCACCAAGCATGAGCGTCAGGTGGGCAAGGTTGCACACTTGGGACTCGGATTCGGTGCGGGAGCTAAGACCTTTCAGAAGGTAGCGAAGTTGATGGGTGGCGTTGACTTGTCATTAGAAGAATCACAAGACGTTGTGTACAAATGGCGTGATGCCTACACCAAGATTCAGCTAGGTTGGCGTACCTGCCACGATGCGTTATCCGACATCTACCACAAAGAGTACGGCACACAGATAGACCCTTGGGGACTGTGCCGCACTGCGGAAGGTGGCATTAAAACTCCGATGGGAATGATTCGTTACCCACATCTACGTGAGGAGTTCAACGAAGAAGATGGTCGCCAAGAGTGGGTGTATGGTGAAGGTCGTCGCAAGGCACGCATCTACGCCGGAAAGGTAACGGAGAACATCGTGCAGCATCTAGCACGTGAGGTTATTTGCGATAACTTGTTAGAGATAGCCAAGACTCCGTTGGGCAAAAAGTACCCGCTTGCGCACACAGTTCACGACGAATTGATCTACGTTGTGAAAGACGAAGATGCGCAGCAAATGCTTGATACTGTTCAAGAAGTTATGCGAAATGGTGTGACATGGTGGCGTGAACTGATAACATGGAGTGAGGGTGATATTGCCCAAACCTATGGAGCTGCCAAGTAATGCCTGCATGGTCATTTAGTGCGATGAAGCTGTATGAAACTTGTCCCCGCAAGTATCACGCAGAGAAAGTCGAGAAGTTATACCCGTTCACAGATACCCAAGCCACAATCTACGGAAAAGAAGTTCACCTAGCCGCTGAAGAATATATTCGCGATGGTAAGGAGCTTCCGGCAGGGCACCTAAAATTCAAACCAATGCTTGATAAGTTAAATGGTATGAAGGGTGAGAAACTTTGCGAAGAAAAGATGGCGCTCACCGCTGAGCTGCAACCCACCAAGTTCCTAGCCAAAGACGTATGGGTGCGAGGCATCGCTGACCTCATCATCGTCAACGGGGAAACCGCACGGGTAATAGACTACAAGACTGGCTCCGCTAAATACCCTGACGTAGGGCAGCTAGAGCTGATGGCGCTGATGGTAATGGCGTATTACCCAGAGGTGAACCACGTCAAAGCCGGTCTGCTATTCATGCTATACGACACGTTCATAACCGCTGATTACCATCGCGACGATCTGGACGAAATGTGGGCTAAGTGGAAGAATAAGTACGGCAAGCTCGCCGCCTCATACGAGCATGATAATTGGCCCCCTAACCCCAACGGACTCTGCCGCAAGTGGTGTCCTGTTGAACATTGTGAGTATTCTGGAGGCTGATATGCCTAAGATATTAGATCGTTTAGTGAGCCAACTAAAAGCTAAAGGCGTAAAGAACCCCTACGCTGTGGCAACTTCCCAGTTGCAGAAAGCAGGCAACCTGAAGAAAGGTACCCAAGAGTTAACGGCGAAAGGCAAAAAACGTCAGGCTATGGGCGCTGAAGGTCGCGCAAAAGATAGAGCTGCCAAGGCTAGCGGGAAACCAAAATCCGCTTACAGTTACAGCAAACGCACTAACCGTGCGACTTTAAAAAAGGGTAAATGATATGCCACGCAATCCACGCGACTACCAGAAAGAACGCAAGTACGACGGCAAACCTGAAGTCAAAAAGAAACGTGCGCTACGCAATCAAGCGCGTCGCAAGTTGATGAAGGAAGGTGTCGTGCGTGTAGGTGACGGCAAAGACGTAGACCACAAGAAGCCAATGGCTAAAGGTGGCAGCAACGCTCGTAGTAACTTACGCGCTGTACCTGCATCAAAGAACCGCTCATTCGCACGCACTAAAAAGGCGAAGATGAAGTAGTTGCCAACCACCCTGAACTAGCGCAGACTAGAGGGTGGTAAAAACCGAATAATAAGTTTGTCTAATTAGACAAGCACATCAGAGGACAAGATGGAAATCATTCAAGACCGTGGTCTTATGGTGCGTGTTCGCAACCCTGAGCGCGTCACCACCGCTATTCCACAAAGCAAGTACATTCAACAAGTTGGTGACGGCGCGCACGAAGTGCTCGTTAAATGGACGCTAGAAAACTCTCGCCGATTGGCTAACCTTGGCGTCTCAAAAGCGCCATCCCCAATCCTACGGGACTACGAGTGGACAGGTAGCTACGACCCCTTTGACCACCAGAAACAGACAGCCAGTTTCCTAACCGCTAACAGCCGAGCGTTCTGCTTCTCTGAGCAGGGTACAGGCAAGACGGGCGCTGTCATCTGGGCTGCTGACTACCTATTGTCTATCGGCGACATCAAGAAAGTTCTCGTGGTCTGCCCCCTGTCAATCATGCACTCAGCTTGGATGCAGGACATTTTCACTATCGCTATGCACCGCACGGCGGCTGTAGCTCACGGCTCAAAAGAAACTCGTAAGAAGGTGATCAATGGAGATTACGACTTTACAATCATTAACTACGATGGTGTGCCTATTGTTGCTGATGATCTGGCTGGGAAGTTCGACCTAGTTGTGTGTGACGAGGCTAACTTCGTCAAGACCCCGACTACCCGCCGATGGAAGGCACTCAACAAAGTCATCACTCCCCAAACTAAGATTTGGATGTTAACTGGAACTCCCGCCGCGCAAAGCCCCGTAGATGCTTACGGGCTAGCCAAAATGTGCGTGCCTCAGCGAGTGCCACGGTACTTCACCGCATGGCGTGACAGCGTGATGACTAAGGTCAGCCAGTTCCGCTACATCCCGACACCCAACGCAACCAAGCTCGTCAACGCAGCTCTACAACCTGCTATCCGCTTCAGTAAGAAAGACTGTCTGGACTTACCACCTGTGACCTACGTGACTCGTGAAATAGAAATGACAAGTCAACAGAAGAAGTTCTACAAAGAGCTGAAGAAGCAGATGTACGTCGAGGCTGCCGGTGAGCAGATCAGCGCTGTCCACGCAGCTGCCGGACTAAACAAGCTGTTGCAGCTCTCATGCGGTGCGGTCTATTCGGATACTGGTGAGGTGGTGCAGTTTGACGGCAAGAACCGACTCGACGAGGTGTCTAGCGTAGTTGGCGAGGCTGCTAACAAGGTCATCGTGTTTGTTCCGTTCCGACACGCCATCGAGATCGTGGCAGAAAGATTGCGGAAAGATGGCTTTTCGACGGAGATCATCAGCGGTTCCGTACCAATGAAGCAGCGCACCCAGATATTCAAAGACTTCCAACAATCGAAAGACCCTCACGTACTCGTAATACAGCCACAAAGTGCTGCGCACGGCGTAACACTAACTGCTGCTGACACAATAGTGTGGTTTGGTCCTACTTCATCCGTAGAAACATGGCTACAAGCGAATGAACGTATAAACAGACCATCACAACAAAATAAAATGACCATAATAAAGATTTATGGCTCAGAGGTTGAAAAACGTGTATACAGTGCGCTAGAATCTAAAGAAGCTAACCAACGAGACTTGGTTAAGCTATACGAACAAGAATTACTTCGGTAAAACAAGGAAAACAACATGGAAACTGAAAAGCTTATTAAAGCTTATCTAAAGCTTAGAGACGCTCGCTCTGAATTAAAGCGGGAGTACGACGAGAAGGATAGCGAGCTGCTCGAAAAACAAGATCGCATCGAAGCTGTTTTGCTTGAACATGCTAAAGCTAACAACATCGAAAGCATGAAGACCCGAGCTGGCACTGCATACCTACGCACCAAGACCCGCTACTGGGCGCCAGATTGGGAATCATTCACGAAGTTCCTCAGCGAGATAGGGCAAGACGGGTACAGCCTCGTCGAGCAGCGTATTCAGCAGAGTAACTTCAAACAATTTCTGGAAGAACATCCAGATGTCATACCGCCTGTCAATTCAGACAGCAAAATATCAGTGGTCGTAAGGAGAAGCTCGTGACTGATTTAGGTTTACTGACTACCAAAGAGGCTGCTGAGCTTCTGCGGTTGTCACCCTCAGCTCTACAAAAGCTACGTAATGACGGACAAGTCCCATTCGTTAAGCTCGGCAAAAAAGTCTTTTATAAAAGAGACGCGTTGGTCAGATTTGTAGATGACCAACAATTAATCTATCCAACTTCAGAAGGAGATAAGTAATGAGCGAAGTGGCTCTATTTGAAGGCATGAAGGTGCCTGCACACCTGCAAGATGGTGAACTGTCTGACATCGCAAAGGCACTGGGTGCCAAGCAAGGCGGCGATGGTCTAAAACGAATCAGCTTCCGTGGCGGCGTATTCCGCATGATGGTTGGCTCTAAAGAGATAGCTCAGAACGACGACCGTTCAATGAACGTGATCATCGTAAAAGCTGCACCCGGTTACGCTCGTACCTACTACAACCAAGCGTACAAAGAAGGTGTAATCGTTTCACCTGCGTGTTGGTCAGATAACGGCGAGATCCCAAGCGTAAACGTTGAAAGCCCACAGTCAAACATGTGTGCTAGCTGCCCACAGAACGTAAAAGGTTCAGGCAACGGCAACGCTAAGGCATGTAGCTACGCAGCTCGTTTGGCAGTAACTCTTGAAGGCGATCAGAAAGGCGACATCTACGGCGTTGCTTTCCCTGCTATGTCTATCTGGGGCGAAGTCGAAAGCGAGAAGTACGAGTCGCTGCAAAACTACGTTAAGAAGTTAGCAACATTCGGTTACGACGTAGCTAAGGTAGTTACTGAAATGCGCTTCGATACAAACTCAGCTGTACCTAAGTTGATGTTCCGTGCAGTGCGTCCGCTTGAAGAAGATGAGTACGCAACGGCTAAGTCTAAAGGCGCAAGCCCTGAAGCTTTATCTCATACTGGTGAGCGTAAGTTTGCTAAGCCAGAAGATGAAGGCAAGAAGCTTGAAGCTTTGTTTGATGGTAAAGCAGAAGCAACTGAAGAAGCAGAAGAAGCTCCAGTTAAAGTTGCTAAAAAGAAAGCTGAACCAGTTAAAGCTGACAAAGCAGTTGAAGACATCCTTGATGAGTGGGGCGATGATTGATGGGTTATCGGCATCTCACTAACGAGGAGCTGATAAATCAAGCTGCGGCAGAAATGCTCTCTGAGGACTCAAACCTGATAACAGTTCATAAGGATTTACTTAATGAGCTTGTCGACCGGTTTGGGAGAGTGCTAATGTCGAAACCTTCCCTCTTAGATCAGGGAAAGTACAGCAAAGACCCCAATCAGCTAGAGCTGTTTTAAAAAAGATGGGGGGCTGAAATGCCCCCCGCACCAAGGGAATAGAATGATTACCGACTCAGATTTTCTGAGCGCAGTGCTGCCTCAAGAGGGTATGTATTGCGTCACAGCAATAGATAACAACGGAACAGTAAAGAACATATTTGTAAACGACGTAGAGTCGATACAGCAGCAAGGTCAAAAACTAGTAGCAGAAAAGACCAATGCGTTCTTTGCGTTAGCTTCGTATAAACAAGATGAGCAAGGTCACTTACGCCGCAAACAAGAATACTCACACTGGTTAAAGTCGTTTTGGATTGACGTTGACTGTGGTGAAGGCAAAGACTACCCAGATCAAGCAACTGGTCTTGATTCGCTCGACAAATTCTTAGATGACACCGGCTTACCATCGCCGTTCATCATTAACTCTGGCAACGGCATACACGTTTACTGGTTACTGCAAGATTATGTAACTGTAGATGAGTGGCGTCCGGTTGCGGGGCAACTAAAGGCAGCCTGCCGCAAGTACAACTTTAACGTTGACTTCTCAGTTATGTCAGACACAGCTCGTGTTCTGCGCATCCCCGGCACCTGTAACTTTAAAGACTTAGATAACCCGAAGGCAGTTCAGATAAACAAGCGTGGCGACATGACCACCCTGTCTGAGTTTGCCACGACGCTAGAATCATTGGACTTACCTAAAGCACGTCAACTAAAGCAACGTGTAGATATGAGTCAGCTCAGTGAAACAGCAAAAGCGTTGATGGGTAACAAGACATCTAAGTTCAACAAGATCGTTCGCAAGAGCGTTAAAGACAATGGCTGTGCGTTCATTAAGAAAGTAGCTATGGCTAGCGGCAATGTTAGCGAGCCTATGTGGCGTGCTGCGCTGTCAATTGCTTGGGCTTGTGAAGATGGTGAGAAAGCCATCCACATGATTTCTAAAGGTCACCCAGAGTACGACCCAGACGACACGTACGAGAAAGCTAGCCTTACAGTTGGTCCTCTAACTTGTGCCGTCATCAGTGCTGACATTGCACCTGACTTGTGTAAAGGGTGTACGCAAAACTGTACATCTCCAATTCAGTTAGGCACCGAGATTAAACGCGCACCAGATACGTCACTGTTCGATGCACCTGAAGAAGAGCCGGAAGCTGATGGCAGTCTAAATACTCAGACTGTTAAGAGTGCGTTGTACAAACCCCCATTCCCATACTTCCGTGGAGCGCAAGGTGGCATCTACCGTGAAGATGGTAGCGGCGACGAGAAGGTTGAAATACTGGTGTATGACTACGATCTATACCCAGTACAAAGATTGAATGACCCTAACGACGGCGAGTCAGTCCTCATGCGATTACATCTGCCCCAAGATGGCGTGCGTGAGTTCATTATCCCCGCCAAGAAAATGATGGCGACTGATTCGTTTAGGGACATTCTTGGTCAAGAAGGCGTAATTGCAGGTTCACAACAAATGAAAGAAATAATGAACTACACAATTAAGTTTACTAAGGAGTTGCAGAAGAAGCACAAAGCTCAGCAGGCTCACCTTCAATATGGTTGGGATGAAGCGCGAGAGAAGATCATCATTGGTCCTTACGCTTACACAGACAAGGGAGTAGAAAGTAACCCTGCGTCTAGCACCACCGTCAATCTGCACGCTAAGTTTACCCCGACAGGCTCGCTAGATGATTGGAAGAAAGTCATGAACCTATATAAAGGTCCGGGCTTTGAAGAACTTCAGTTCACTATCGCGTCTGGCTTCGGCTCTTTGCTAATGCCGTTTACAGGTTTAGCAGGTGCAACTATTAACCTTATCAGTAACGAGTCAGGCACAGGTAAATCAACAGCGGGTTTGATTGCCGTGAGTATGTTTGCCGACATAAAACCACAAAGCGGTGTTGCTTTGGTTAAGAGCGATACTCCGCTCTCACGTTTACACCGTGTAGGTGTTATGAATAACTTACCAGTTATGTCTGACGAGATGACTGGACTAGAGCCGCACGAGTTATCTCAGTTGCTGTACTCAGTATCTCAAGGTCGAGCACGTCACCGCATGGAGAAAGACGTTAACCGAGAGCGCACCAACTTAACTACTTGGCAGACTATATTCCTGTCTAACTCTAACTCATCATTTATGGCTGCGTTGTCAAAGAACAAAGGTCGTCCTGACGGCGAGATGATGCGTCTTATGGAGATGCACGTTAATCGAGTGCAGCTTGAAGGCGCTGACGAGATCATATCGTTGCTTAACCATAACTATGGTGTGGCGGGACCGGTATACGCACAGTGGTGTGTTAAGAACCGCGAAAAACTCACCAGTTTATTACAGCAACAGCGTGATCGCTTTAAGAGCATGGGTCTAGAGCACCGCATGCAGGAGCGCTTCTGGACTAACCTTGGCGTTGTTAACTTAGCCGGTCTAAGAATCGGGTCTAAACTTGGGCTGTGTGAGTTTGATGTAGACCACTTGGAAGACTGGTTCATCAAGAAAGTTAGAAGTCTTCGCGAAGAAGTTAGCGCTGAGATCGTAGATGCAAGCACCCTTGTTGGTGAGTTCTTGATGGAGAATGCAAACGGCATATTGGCTGTAGGCACAAAGATCAACCCACGCTCAGGCGATAACATCTGGATGCCCGCACGTAGCGCAAAACTAGTCGCTCGCTTTGAGCTTGAGAACAACCTCATGTTTATCTCTAAGAAGTCGTTCCGTGAATACTGCGTTGCTCGTCAGTTCACCGAGAGCGAAGCTCTGAAAGACTGCATGAAGAAGGACGCTCCGTTCAAGTTTGTGAAGACGCACAAGAAACGCATGATGTCTGGCACCAACATAACTGCCCCTGCCGTACAGTGCCACGTGTTTGAAATCTCACCTGAAGAGTCATCTGAAATCTTCAGCGCTATCGACGAAGCTGACATCAAGGACATCGTTAGTGGCGAAATGGAATCTTAAAGGAGTGCTTGGTGGCATGCGGATAGGGGATAGCTTCTTCATCCCATGCCTCGAATGTAAGCGAGCAAAGTTCGAAATTCGCCTCCTAGCTAGGTCGTTCGGTATCGAAGTCAAGATAAAAGAACGGACAGAAGAGTACGTAAAGGGTTTACGTACGTGGCGAATTAGGTAGAATCTTCAGCAGTAGCAAATCCCTATTCCCTTGTTACTGACCTCTGAAGTTAACCCCGCATCCTCTGCGGGGTTCTTTTTTTAATCGTATGCGATCTGTCTCATTCGGGCTATCTGGGAAGTTAGTCTAGCCTGACGTTCGCGTTCTGCATCTATAAGCGCTCGCTTCTGCTCACTGCTCATTCTGCTCGCTTGATACTTCTTAATCTTAGCGTTGCTGTCCTTGATCGTCTTATCAACAGCATTGATCTGTGTACGCAACTGGATAAGTTTTCTCTCGTCAGCATCACTAATAATATCTTTAGCGGCTTCGACATCACCCCTATCTAGCGCAGCTTTATAAGAACCATACACCTCACGCATGTCTTTACGTAGAGCATAGAAGTCTTGCTTGAAACCTGTCGCATAAGTTCTGGTAAACAAAGCTTTAGCAACTGGATAGTCAGCTAGCTCGCGATCTGTGCGTTGGATGCCAAGAGCAGTCTCAGCGCCCAAGTCAGTAAGGGTCAATAGTGTGCCGCCTAGCGTACCAGTGAAGCCTTTGACTAAGTGGTCAACCATAATCGGAGAGACTAGACCTGACTTACCAATCAAACGTGCGAACTGAGATGTACTCTCGTTGTAGCGATCTTCCACCTTTTTGTTCATCATGCCCTGACTAATGATAGGCGCATCGGTAAACATGCTCTCGTTAAACGCAGCTTCAATTAGAGGCTTAGAGAACTGAGGTAGGGCGGATGGTCCAGCAACCGCTTCGTAGAATGCGTTGCCAACAAAACTAGCAATCTTCTTAGAGTCCGCTTTGTCACCTAACCCCATTGCAATTGCTTCAGGGATAGCCTTAAAGAAGAACCCTAGATCAGCAGGCATCGCCCACTTAACGCTCATACCGTCGCCAATCGGAACCTGCAAATAGCGTGACCGTATGTAGTCTGGCTGATTCTGATACTCATCGTCGTCTGCCATAGCCATTGCGTACATGAAGTTCAGCACGAACAGTTTTGTCATTGAACTCCAGAACAGAGGCATCAGCTTAGACTTTTGATCCTGCTGTAAGCCACGACCCATCATCGCCTTCAGTAAGACGTTCATACCTTGGAAGTATGCGTTTTGGAATGGAATCAACTGACGTAAAACAGATGCAGTTTTACCCGCACCGCGACGGTTGAAGTTGATTACCTCAGACGCACGCCAGAAAGCTAGCACTGGGTCATTGGTTTCCAAGAGGGTCTGGTCGTATACGGCTTTACGCTGCGCCAAGTCAGACGCTTCAGCATTGTGCTCACCGAAATCAATTAACTTCTTAAACACACCTTTACGTTTAGTTGGGTCGATCTGCGCGTCGATAAGCTCTTTGTTGTGCTCAGAGGTCGCGTCATACATACCCTGTATGCCGTACTTGTTTAGGTTCTCATCACCAAAGTTACCATCCCACAAGCTTTTACGAATCTTAGCGTAGCTGCTTGTAACCTTAGCCGCTGTCTTAAGTCCGTTCTTGGTGCCACCCATTGCATACGCACGGACAGAGTCTTGTTGCCACTGACCAATAATGAACTCAGGTGATAGGGTGATACCTTTACGCAACCAGTCAGTAGCGTTAGCCAACATGCGAAGTAGAGGCAGTGAGATTGTTTCGTTGCCACGGAAAGCAAAAGCGTCCAGATGGTCTTTAGTAGTGGCGTACTTAACCTTGCCGTCTTTGTAGTAGGTGATTAAACCTGCTTTTTCAGCTTCTGGCACTTGCTCTTGGTAATCGTAGAAACCTTGTATGCCATCAACGCCCTCGTCGCTCAAGCCACGGATTAACTCGTTAGCTGCGCGCACTCGCATGGCAGTCTGGGTCATCCACACAACTTTCTTGGTCATGTTGTCGAGGATGTTGTCTATCTCTAGCATGCTGCCTTGCAACGTGCCAAGTGAACCTACACGCATCAAACCAGTTGAGTGTGCGTCGTAACCGCCACCTTCACCGTCTTCCAGTAAGCGATTGAATGGCACGTAGCCAATAGCTTCTTTAAGCTCGGTAGCTTTATTTTCGGAGAAGTACCCAACATCAACTAACGTATCAATCAGAGAATCTTTAGTGCTAAGGAAGTGGTTGTGAGCGCGGCGAAGCTCTGGGTACTGGTCAAACTTAGCGACAATGCGCTTGTTCTCAGCATCACGAGCAGCTTGCCAAGCCTCATCCTTGCCGGGGTGCAGGTTTACAATCTTATCTTCCGCCGCTCTAGCGTCAGCCGCAGCGTTCTTACCGCCAGCTGCACGGATACGATCTGCTTGAGCCTGATACTTAACGTTGTTTGCTTCTATCTCAAGCTCGCGTTGAGCGATAGTTGCAGCGTGGAACAAGTCTTGCGCAGCATCAGCACCGATACGCTCACCAAGCGCTTTTAACTCGTTAAACACATCGTGCATAGACGAAACGCCATCTACTTTGGCGGCTTCCCACAGACCATTCTCATCAACGCGGAGAGAGCCTGTACGCAGCACTTGCATCGCCATACCTTCAGCGCGGAGTGCCTGTACGTAAGGAACCATTGGGTTAATAAACCCACCCTTAGCCATGGCGTTGTTGTAAGACTTCATCAGCTTGTCTTCAATCGTAGCCGCTGAGTCGAACATCATTACACGGATGTAGTCCACACCACGACGAGCTGCACCAACAGCACCTCTACCACGGATAACCTCACGCAGCTTCGCAGCCATGCCTGTTGGTACAGGTGTAGGGCGTCCGCGAGACGCTATGATGTTCTTAGTATCTTGGTCTACTTCTTCAGAAGGTTTAACCGAAGGTCCACGAGAGAACACAGCCTTATCAATAAAGTCGTGATCAAGCTCCTGACCAAAAATCATATCTTCAGTGAGAGCCGGAACTTGGATGCTACCGTTAGCTACGCCTTTAATGTGTGCGCCAGCAGCACCCAGATCAAATCCACGGAAGCCCATATCCCAAGCACGCTGCATAGTGTGTGCAGCCATGTAGTCTTGACGCATGAAGCGACGATCACGGTTGATGTGCTTGCCACCCTGCATGTGCATAGCAGCTTCGTGGATCAACTGGTCGATAGTTACGTCAGCTGGGTCAATGAAACCAAGACGAGCCATAGCACGGCGGAACGCCTGAACAGCATTGTTCCAAACACGGCGAATCGCACTATCAGTCAGTAGCTCTGTCTTTGCCTCGGCGATGTGCGCCAAGATTTCGCGAGCTTCAGTTTCTTCGCTGAGGTTGTAGTTGCCTTGCGGGTCTGTGTACATGCGCTTGATGTTTTCAAGCACAGCTTTGATTCTTGGGTTGGTGTTCTTGATGCTGTTGATTTGGTTCAACAGGTTACGGAACGCGCCTTTATCAAGAATAGTTTCAAGACCTGCGTGACCAACAGTTTCGTGTGCCAGTACAGTTTCAACGTCAGCAAGTGGTGTGTTGTCAGCAACAACGTATGCAACACCATTGTGGTAAACACCTTTAACGCCAGCAGGTGCGTTTATCTCAGCGGGGAGATCAGAGCGTGACTGGACGATCTTTACATCAATAGTGCCACGCAAACGGCGAATCAATTTACCAACGGATTTCTCTAACTGAGCAACAGTTGAGTGCTTGTTGTCTTCAAAAGGTCCACGGCTGTACGGAATCTCATCGTCAAAGTTCAGCTCTTGTTCTGAGCTAAGTGCTTCTTCAATGTCGCGCTCCATGCGGTCATTAGCTTCTTTAGTTACCTTACTAACTGTTGCGGTAGTCGCAGCGTTAATAGCCAGTGCAGCTTTAGGGTCTCCTTCGAAGAAGTTCTTGTCGCCCATGCGCTTAGCAATGGTGGCGATCAAACCCATACGGGTCTTCTTACCAATGCCAGATTCCTGACGGAACTTAATCGCTTCGTCTTTAGAGATCAGCTTCTGCTCTAACGCACCTAGGATAAACTCGCGGGTGTTCTCAACCGATGGGTCGAGCATCGCTGTGTCAAAAGATTCAATTATGTCAATAATTGGCTGCGCTAATGTAACTGGCTCTCCGACTGTTCCTCCAGTGTCTCCTCCAGTAACTCCAGTAGTGTCTCCCATGCCTCCTGACTTAGGTGGAGTAGGTGTCTCGGTGGTTGTGGGCTTAGTCTCTCCGGTAGACTCAACCACTTCCACGCCTCGCTTACTTCCCGGCACGTTATCGTTTCGACGAACCCGTCTTGGAACTTTAGTTTCAGGTACGGCTGACTTTGCATCTTCTGCCTCCTTCGTAGCGCGGTCGGCTTCTTCTTCAGCAGCTGCGCGCTTAGCACGCTCAGCTTCCAAGGTCTTTTGAAGGGCTTTAATTAATTTAGCACGCTCTTTAGAAGTGGCGTCAACCAAAGTGTTTTCAACTTCTAGGTCAACTACGGCTCTGTCTTCGAAACGTCTTCTGTTTGCGTTCTTGCGTTCTTGCTCAACAAACATGTCCATTTGACCGCTTTCTGGTGCTACACCATCAATTTGGTCTCTCAGAGCTTTAGCTTTAGCACTACGCAACTTACTCAAGTTACCTTTGAGTTGACCCCAAGGCTTGTTGCCAATCAGCTGTTGACCTCGTGCGTTTATCTTAGCCGCTAGCTCTGTGTCACGAAGGTTATTCAACGCGTTGTCGTACTGGTTAAGTAAGTCAGCTGCTTGCACCTGCAAATCTTGTGGGACTTGAGGACCAACTTGCTCAGCAACGAAGTTATCAGCAACCAACTCAAATGGAGGTGGCACAGGTAGACCCAGTGACTCACGGATGCGGATGTTTTCTTGGTACGCAATCTCAGGAGCAACTGCTTCTTGCTGCGCTACGCCTGCCTCAACACCCTCGGTGACTAACTGTTCAAGATCAGCTTGGGCTTGGGCTTTATCTCTAGCAGCTTTTTGCTCAGCAGCGAGTGCGACAGGGTCAGTAGCAGCTAGGTTTTCAGTTACCTGTAGGCGACCATTTAAATAAGAAGCTAGATTTGACGCCCATTTCTGAGGCATGTTCTCTAGGCTGGCTGCAATCTCACCGATGCGCGCACGATCTGCTTGACGTCCCAAGAACAATCCAGACAGCTCGTCTTCGTATTGCTTGTAAATCGCAGAGTCTTTGCTAGGTAGACCGCCAAGTTCAAGATCACCACGGTTAAGAGCAGGTGGACCAAAGTCCAATGCGCCTTGAGTTTCAGGCACAGTAGGTGCTGTTTCTGGCGCTGCTTCAACAACAGGCTCTTGTGGTGGGAGAATCTCACCAAACAAATCAGGTTGTGCTTCGTTAAACGCGCTCTGCTCAGCTGCTTGCTGCGCACGTTCTGCATCCTGACGTTGCTGTAAAGTTTCTGAGCCTTTAGCCAAGATGCGCTTATTAATAGCAGCCATCTCTTTCTCGATGCCACGGCGAATCTCGCCACGCTCTCTGGGCTTGAACTGGTCTTTCGGATAGTTCTCGTCGAAGTTCTTCAGTTGGTCTTGCAACGCCACTAAACGCTCTTGGTCAGAACGTAAGTCGAGATCAAGCGGTAACTGACCTGCTTCAGCAGGTGTAGTTGTGTCAGGTGCTTCCTGTACTGGGATGCCAGCACCTGCGCCAATTTGTGGTGGACCTACTAGATCGCCAGCAACTTCAAAGCCGGGTAGCGGCAACTGACCTTCAACTGGTACAGATGTGCCGACAGTAGCTAGTTGCTCAGCTTGAGCGTCCGCTGCGGCTTGAGCTTCTTTCTGCGCCTGAGCGTCTTTAACTGCTTGGTCTAGCACGCGCTGTTGCGCAGCTTCTTTTACGTCGCGTCCACCCTGAACGATGCCAGCTGGTAGACCGAATGCGCCACCTAGAGCAGCGCCAATACCGGCTTGAGTACCAACACCCGCAAATGGGTCAACATCCGCACCGGCTTCAATCGCTGACAAGTTAGAAAGATAAGCACCTGAGCCTTCTTCAACGCCTTCTTGAGCCGCCTCACCCAGCATGCCTTTAGTTGCCGCGCGGGTGCGAGCCAGTTTCTTGAGTTCACCTGCCGCAGTGCGTGCAGATGTGCCACCAATCATAGCTTTTTCAACTGCTGCTGCGCCCGGAATTGCCATGGTAGTAGCTAGTGTAACAACACCCGCCAAAGCAGCATCTTCCTGAGCGGCTGCAAGTGCCATAGTGGCAGCTTCTTCTTCGTTAGCACCGCGCTGTATATACTCGTCGTATACACGGTCGTAAGTCTGCATACCGATGTCTGAACCCTGCATAACGGCAGCGGCAGTACCAGCACCAGCAACACCTGCGGTGTTAAGAACTTTTTGGGTAGCTTTAGGTAGCGCAGCTTCAGCCAGTGCGCGAGCACCTTTACCGGCTTTAGCGATTGGTAGCAACTGAGGAATTTGCTCAGCAGCCATATCTATTAAGAGCGATGGGCTAGAGATTAGGCTGCCCACTGCTGTAGCAAACTCAGTGCCTACACCTTGACCTTGTGCAGCGGCTATTTCTTGCTGCATGAGCTTCTGACGAGCTTTCATTTCGTCAGACTTGAATTCGTCTAGCTTTTCTTGACCGCTACGGAATATATCCGAAACGCCCATACCGGCTTCTTCGTTGCCAAACAGAGAAATAACATCGCCAGCGGTAGCGCCTAGACCAAGAACGCCTTTAGCGATACCTAAACCAGTATCAGAAATAGTTTCAAGAGGGTTGCGCCAACCTGAAGCCTGCTTCTCTAACGCAGCTTGTTCGGCATCCATTTGAGCCAAACGGTAGTTGGCTAGCTCTCTACCAACTTCCTCCGTGATTTGGTTCTCCGTGTCAAATTCAACAACACGTCCGTCATCACCGGCGACTCGGTATGAAAAAGCCATCTTAAGCTCCTAATTATTTAAACGATACGCCAGCCGCCTGAGCTTGTTGGCTTAACCCGCCACTGTACGAAGGAAGGTTCATCAGTGCATTATACTGACTTTCAAGCTGTTTGATCTTTCTGTCAATGCCTTGCTGCCAAACATCTGCATCCATACTTGCTGGTGGCATGCCCGGATTTGTTTTCAGGTCATCAATCATTTTACGGATGCCTTCAGCCTGTTGGTAACGAGCGGTAACAGCTTTAGCACCTGACAGCTCACGAGCGCCAAGAAGTTTAGTCATTTCACTAAGTGAATCGCTACGCTGTTTAGCCGCTGCTTTCTTAGCTTCATCTAGACCAGAAATACCTTTACTCAAGCCAGAACCAGTTGCGCCTAAGAAACTACCAGTTTTAGAACCAGCTTCCATCATGCCAGCGCCGGTACGCATCAAGAAGTCAGCCATATCAGGCCCGTTCTTTTTAGCGCGTTCAGCTTTAATTTCTTCGTACAACTGAGTCAGTGGGTCAGTAGCTGCCGCTTTTTCTGATTGGCTCTTACTTATGTACTTGTTTACTGCATCATCCGCAGCCGCTGCGTTCTTAGCTTTGGTCTCAGCAAAAGTCGTACCCACTTTTTTCTCAAAGCGACTTTGAGTTGTACCTGCAAACTGACCTACTGGTGGGCTTGCTAGTTGACCTTGTGGGTTAAAGTAAACGTTGGCTTCTGGGTTATAACGCCAACCTGTTTCACCTTCTACTGGCACTTCAACGCCAGACTGCCACTGCTTGTGGATACCCAGCAAACGTGCTTTCTCGGCAGGGTCTTCAGCAGCCATAGCAGATGCTTCATAAGGCATCATAGCTGTCATTGGGCCTGTGTCACCGTCGTCGAAACCGGGGCCAGATATAGGCTTGGGGGTAGACATAGCCATTTGCGCTTCAAGGCTTGGACCAGAGTCCAGTGAGTTTAAGTAGTCGCCGTACTCATTAGTTACTGGCTTCTCAACTAGCTCGTAGCCTTCAGCAGTTGCTGGCTCAGCAGCGTTTACAATCTTTTCACCTTCGAGCAAACCGCGTGGACGACCATACGGAGTCTTCGGCGCAAGTGCCATAAGACCTTTGTCGTCAGTGAACGCAGCTTTTTCGATTTCGGCACGCGCTTCAGGACTATTAGGCCAAACACTAGAACCGCCACCTGTGCCTGTGCCAGCCGAATCTTGTAGGTCGTACGCGCCTCCTTGGTCGTACGCTACGCCTGTATCATCGTAGGCAGTTCCGTCAATGACACGTAGGGGTGAAGTACCCGGAACGTTAGTCCAGTCAACAGGCTCGTTGTTTACGATGCTTCTTTCCGCTTCTTTCTCAGCATCTGCACCAGTCTGAGTAGGTAGAACTTGCGCAATGCCTTCAGCAGACTGAGTATCCAATCCGCGCTCTTTCATGATCTGATTCTTCAACGCTTCAGACTTAGCAACGTAGTCTTCGGTAGCTGGACCGATCTTGTTTCTAGCGGTTCTGCCCGGACCTGCGTGGTATGCAGTGGTGGCTTTATCTTCGCCAAAACGATTAGCCATGGCAGTCTGATAACGATCTGCAAACTCGTTGTTAATCATTTCGTTAGCTAACAGAAGTTTAGCGGTTTCTTCGTCTCTCTTGCCGCCGTAGTTAACGCCAAGCTCTTCTGCCAAATCAAAAATGTTTGTAGCGCCGTACGCTTCATAGCCCGGCTTCATAGCAGTGCTAGGTAGAATCTGGTTAGCACCAACAGCCTTCTCACGCTTGCCAGCTACTTCAACTTCAGGACCAAGAATTAAGTTTCCTTCTTCATCGTACTGACGGTTGCCAGACTCAATCATACGACGAACTTCACTGTCTACTAAACGACCGCCAGCAAAACCAACAATACCGCCACTAGCCATAGCAACTTGTGGAGTCTGTGGCATGCCAGCCAGCCCCTGCACGGTTTCCTCGGCGACACTACTTGGCATCTGAGGTTTGCTGTTTGCTTCCTCACGCATCTTTTTACGACGCTGCATTTCACTCAGCACTAGATACTGCGGAGCCGAACCGGCTTGCATCGAGTCCAGTAGCTGCTTATCTGACAGGTCTTTAAGGTCGTTTTGAAGCTTTACAATATTCACTGTTATCCACCAAATTTCTGGAACGCGCCTAAACCTGCAATACCTGCACCCACTGCTTGAGCGTATGGGTTAGTTGCGCTGTACGCGCTTGAGGTTGAAGTAGAGCCCATAGGAGTTCCACGTAGAACCGCATTCATGAACATGATGTTCTGACGGTCGTAGTCACGAGCACTTTCAAATCTTGCTTTAGCAGAATCAAGTTCTTTCTGAGCCTGAGCCTGCTGCTCCGCACCAACTGCGTTTTGCAACTTAAGAATCGCTTGATCCATTTCGCTTTGAGCTTGAGCAAGTTGAGCTTGGCTTTGTGCTTGCTGCTGTTTGATTTGAGCTTGCTGCTGTTGGAACAGCTGCTCTTGGTTAAACTGAGCCATGCCAGTTTGATACGCTTTCTGCTGACCTTCAGCCTGAACTTGAGCCATGCGGTCGAGCATCTCGTCTTGAGCTACAGCGCGCTGCGCGCCTTCACGACCACCACCAAACGCACCTGCTTTTACAGCTTGTGCCGCATTGACGTTCTCTTGTTTAGCGAAGTCTTTCTGAATCTCTGCTTTCTGTCGATCAACAACAGCCTGCATGTACGGGTCCATGAACTGCTGAGCAGTGCCAGCATCAAAAGTGCCCGCTGAGTAGTCAGCCATAGGAGAGTCAAGCATGTTCTGCGCTTTACCAAACCCAGTCGGAGTATCCAGCGCCAATATGTCTTTTTGCGCTTGCTCTTGACCAAAAGAGAATCCAGCTACGTCAGGACCGAAGTCTTGGTAAGGCTTAGTGATAGCCTCTTGAGCATTCTCAACGTTGGTAATTGTATAAGGTTTTAACCACTCAGGAATGTCTGTCTGAGTCACATTTGACTGCTGAGGTCCGCTACCGCCGCTCATAAGGCTGTCTCCACAATAGAGTATTTTTCTGCCATACCGTACTTAGATTCGTATAACCGCTTGGTTGACTCTCGTGCAGCGCCTTCTAATTTAGTTGCGCCGTAGTGTTTCAACAACTGTTTAAAGTTGTTAATTGTGTCAGAGTCGCTGATTAAGCGACCACCCATAGCAGTTACAAACGCGACTCTATCGTTCGGTCTGTTTTCAAAGTTTACTGTGCAAGCGCCTCTAATATCGCCAGATTCGTCAACAGCCACGAATAGATTCCATGTGCCATTGGCTAGGTATACTTTAGCATGTTCTGCGTTGTAGTCACCTTTTGAGAATTCTAACGCTTTTGTTATGAACTTCTCAACAGAACTCCAGACTTGGCTGACGTTCTCTCTAAGCACAGGCTGCACGATCATGCTGGTAGGTACTTATCCGCGTCTATTTCAGGTGCTTGCTTTTTAGTGCCAGTACGAGCCATACGAATGCGGTCTAGCATCATGTCTAAACGTTCAGCGCCAGCTTCAGACGAGCCGTTACCAATGTGGCTAACCACGTCAGCAGGGACTACGTACTCGTTATTGCTCAACCAAGCGGGGTCAGTGCCGTCGATAGTAGCCGGAATGTCGTCGCTCATACCGTCGCCGGGTCTACCGCCTTCTAGATAACCGCCACCAGCGTACTTGTCTGCGTTCTCACGTTTTGGCAAACGGTACTTTTCTGGTAGTTGGTCTTGCCACCAATCGCTTAGCTGGTACGCATCTGGAATGTACTTAAAGAAGTCTGGAAGAGAGCTTTCTGGCTGATAGTCGGTGAACGACTTCTCTTTCTTAACTTCTTTGCCACCAGCATAACCAGTGGCTTGGTTAAAATTTCCGACTTGCCCTCCGGCAGCATACGGACTCCCGCCACGTGCTGGAGATGCGTCGTTTTCTTCGCGGTACTGGTCTAGCGCACGGCGCAAAGTCGCAGGGTCTCTAACATCCATAAGGTCTAGGATGCCGTAACCCATGCGGTCAACTGGGCCAGCCTCACGCACCTGACGGTCGTACTTAGACTGAATCGCATCTTTAGCATTTTGTGAGTAATCTACGCCGCCGCCTTCTTTAAAGCTAACGCCATACTTACTAGCGTAGCTCTGCATGCCAGATGTTGGTGACTTGCCGTATTTGCCGTAGATGTCAGAGATTTTCTGCCAAGAACTTTGGTTCGCAGCGTAATCTTCTTCCTCTTTCTTTCTAAGCGCGTCTTTTTGTGCCGCTTCGTCTTCCAAAGCTGCCTGACCTGCCATACCCATACCACCAAGAGCGAGGTTGCCTTGGTTAGCTTTCAGGAACGCAGTTGTTTTGTCGGTGTTACTGAACACGTCTTTGGCGCCTGCCATGGTGTTACTAGCATTAGTGGTGAAATTGTCCATTGTTAGGTTATCTAAGGCTGAAGGCGCAGGTGCAGTAGGTGTTGGAGTAGGCATTGGCGTGCTACCCATCGCATCAACAGAATTAAACGCACCAAACTGTGGAGTTGGGGTAGGCGTTGGAGTAGGAACAGGTGGCGTAGTGCCAAACACTGGAGCGCCGCCGGTTGGTGTTGCTGGTAAAACCGGATTTACACTTGGAGTCACAGGAGCAGCTGAACCTGCGATTGCGTTTCCGGCTGCGTCAGTAGTGCCAGCGCCAATTTCCGCTAAGTTTCCACCGATTGCTGAACCTGCGCCTGCCATAGCTGCTGACATCAAACCTTGTTCTAATGAGCCAGTTTGAGCTGTTGTAGCAAGACCAGAACCAGCAGCTGCACCCCAAGGACCAGCGATCATACCACCTGCGATACCTGCTAGCGTTGGCACCAAGTTAAACGCCTCTGGGGCGCCTGTTACTGGGTTTGTGGTCAGTTGAGTTCCGTTAGCTCGTGCCAGAGCATTAAGACCTGCTACTTCTCGGTCCGATACGTGCATCAGCATGTTATCGCCGTTGCGTCCATATTTAGCTAGTTCTTGAATGCTCATAGTCTTAATTCCGGTCGAATTCCAAGTACGATAGGTAGAAGTGTACCGTCGATTGGCTTGATTCTACAGTGATTTTGTCCCCAGCTTCCAGTACGCATGGTACTCCGTTAAACACGTCAATCGTGCCGTCTGGGGATAATGGGTAATCTTTCAGCAGATAAGTCTGCGTTGCGCCCTCATATTGGGACACCGTGATCTCGGTATCTGACGCATTTCCGTTGGTCACACGAAGCGAACGAGCCACAGAAGTATTGGCAGTTGGCACGGTATACATGTCGGTTTCGGTAGCCGCCGAAGGGATCAAATGCTGTCGAAAATACTTATTGCTCATGGGTAACGCTCGTAATTGTTAGGGTCACAGACGGAACCGCCGGACAAAACGTCTCAGCCGCATAGGCTTGTAGTGAGGTATCTAAATCGTCCACAGCCCACATTGCTTCCAAATAATCACCCGCATTCACCTGAAACATACCGGTACGAGCGACAGTTTTAGCTTCTCCGTTGTCATGCACCGTTATACGCATGGTAGAGCCAGCGACATCTGTACCGTTGATTCTAGGCCAGAACCAAAAAGTTTTAGCGTTTGCTGACTCTGAGTTTAGCTGCGCTGTGAACTCGATGCGGTATCTGCCGGGCTTTGAAAACACGATACGGCTAGATGGCGAGCCGATTGAGATGTGCTTAGCGTATGCAGTTGTGTTCCACGTGATGGCTTTGGCTGTATCAATTACTGTGTGCGTCTGATCGGTGTAATCAACAAAAGCACCGTACGCATACGTGCCACGATCTTCCAACGTCGAACGGCCTATCGGACCAACGGTGCCGGTCATCCAGTCTTCGATGCCACGGGTATTCTCCGTAGCTTGTGGTGTGTACGTCGTATTTAACTGGCGAACAATCTGCTGTACCGCTTCAAGCGTCTGGTTAAACGCAATCGGGTCTACTTCAGCGGCAAAGCCGGTATTCGGTAGACGGATGTTGGTTATCTTACTCATCGGCGACCATCAGTGCGCTGGTCGATCTTAACCGAGCCGTACTTCCAATAATCACCTACGTCATCGCTCTCAATGCGCAACGCCATGTTTCTAGCGCGAATGCGGGTGTTAATTTTCTGGGTTGTTGATGTCACGTTGCCGATGGTCTCTTTAACTTCAGACGCCTGTGGGTACGCTTTAGTCTGCATTGAGATGTCCACGCTGCCAGTAATGAAGAAGTCTGGGATCGCACGGTGGATGTGCATCAGGCTGTCGCCTTCACCAATATCAAAATCACCTGACTGGATGTAAGCCACCATCGGACCACCATCCGCGTCATTACCAATTTCGTGCTGATAAATGTAACCATCAGTGCCAACAGCCATTGGGTAATCAAGCACGCCGCTGTCAATCATCGCTGAACGCTCAAGTTTACCTTCCCACCAAATCTTATCTATAACGTTGTATGTTACATAATGGTAAGGCTCGTCGTTCCAAACACCTGAAGTGGTAGTTACGTCAGCGCCATCAGCATGGGTTGTAGCTGTTGTGCCGCTAGCTCCACGGGTAACACCAGTTAACGAGTAATCAGTTTTGCCGGTGTACGTAATTGTTTCGGTGTCAATATCTACTGAGCCGGATGAAGGCAGCGCTGCTGTGGTATCTAAATAAATAGTTGTAGTTGTAGCGTTAATAGCGCCGTTCAAATGGCGCGCGCTAACGGAACTAGCTGGGTAGAACCAAGATATTTCGTTGTTCTTGCGATTAAGCACCGCAAACGTTTTAACCTTGTGTTCTATAGATAGACCGTCAAATACGTACTTCTGCATGGTGCATGGCAGCACATTGGTACCACCTTGATAGATGTAAAACGCTCCGTCACCCATCCAGTAAATCACGTTGTTGTATGCCGCCCAAGCCTTAGACGATATAAGACCGGACGCTGTACCAGCTTTAGCGAATGAAAACGTATACGGAGGTCCGACAAACTGCATCGACTCGACTGAGTCATCAGTCCAAATAATAGTTTGGTTCTCAACGTTTGCCACGCCCAGAATCTCTGTGCCGTTAGTTAAAAGTTTGTCGCCAGCCGTGTTGGTCGATGTAATCGTCCACGTTGTGTAGTCTTCTTGGTCGCACCAGCGGATATTCAAAGTATCCAAGTCAGTTGACGCGTTAGCAGTGCCGGGTGCATTACAACCAAAACAAACCAAGTGCCTATCATTAGTTACTGCGATGTGATTGACCTTATGTGGAGCTTCGGTAATTTGCGCAGCACGGGACAAAGGGCTGGTGGCGTCCCAGCTATAAACTGGACCACCGGGAAAGTTCATAACAACGTCTTCGCCCCAGTTAGCGAAGTTCCAAACTCTTGGGATTAGCGATACGCCAGCAGTTAAAGCTGGTTTGTTCCAACCACCACCGTTACGAGCACGGTTAAACGCACCGGCGCCCCAACCGTAAGAAGGCGTTGCCGAACATGGTCCGGGATTTACTTGGTATTCGGCAGAAACTGAAGCGCCACCGCCACCTGTGACACCAGATGTAGCTGGGGTCGTAACAGTAATTGAATATGAGTCAGCGTCAATCAGCGTAATCTGGTGCTCAGCATTTAGCTCAGCCGCAGGGATGCCGTCAGTAATAGCAGCTCCAGAAATAGTCACATACGAGCCGTCGTCCGCGCCGTGTGCAACGTCATTCACCACAACTGTGGTCGACGCGGCGGTAGTGTCAAAAGGGTTGCTTAGCGCTTGGGTCTCACGAACTGGGGTAACATCGTAAAAAGTTCCGCCATTTTCGGCATAAACTTTAGTTGTCGAGCCATAAAACGTGTAAACGGTGCCGTCGAGTGTACGCACTGTATGGATTGCACGTACGCAACCGTCTAGTTGAGTTGTTGAAAACTTCTGCCAACCGCCGATCTTTTCAGGGCGACCTGAGCGAAAACGAATTTTATCCGACGAAACCCAGCCACCTTCGTTGGTGTACGGAGTGTCTTCTTTGTTTACACCCGGTTTGAAATCAAGTTTTAGCAGTGCCACTATGACCCCCGATAGGAATACAGATAGGAACAGAGTTTAATGAGCATTCGCTCTCGTCGAGTTGACCTTCCACCCCCGATAGGGATGAGCATCCTGCTAGCAGCAATAATAGCGCTGATAGACCAACTCGTCTCATTAACTCTTACCTAAGTAGAACGATCCAGCGGCAAGGATTGAAATCTTAAGCCATTCAAACGCGACTATAGCATTTTCTAAGCGGACGAACTCAGTAGTTGTACCAGTTGTGTCGATCAGCCCAAGGAAGTTAAATCCAGTTTGCTTCTCCACAGGAACAACGATATCCAGTCCAGTCAGACCGCCCATCATCGCCCATGCCCCAAGACCAATCATCGAAAGCACAAAGATTCTCCGCGTCATCTTTGCGAAAGGATCGTTACCAACACGATTTGCAGCAGCGTCAGCAGATGCAGTGGCTCTTGCAGAGGAGGCGTCAGCTTCTTCGGTCTTAGCCTTCATCATCTGCATCATCATCTCATTCTGCGCTTTCTTGGCTTCCTGAGCTTTGTCGATCATTTTAAATACACCGCCAAGGGTCGCGCCCCCAGCCATGGTTAGCAGCTCTACAGGTATCATTTCTTCCTCTTTGACTCTTTAAGAGCCTTTGCAGTTGGGGCACCCTTACTACCGGGCTTGCGCATTTTCTCGCCTGAACCTGCTGCGATACGCTTGCGCTTAGCGTGAATATTGTCCCAGAGACCTTTTTTCTTAGTCGTCTTTTTTGCCATCTTTCTTGTCCTTACCTTTGACGTAAGCATCAGCACCAAAGAAAGCGCCGACAACAACTGATACAGCCATGAAGTAGGTGGGTGCCATATCGCCAATTACGCCACTAGCGTTACTGAACCCCATAGCTTCGGTACCAAACACGAATAATGGGTATAAAAGCATACCGAAAAGAGCAAACCAAACCATTTTGCGTTGTTGGTCACGTTTAGCATCTTCGTCCTCCATCTCACGGCGCTTAGACTCAAGGTAAATCTCCATCTCCATCTTTGAGATTTCGCCGTCGCCATCAAGGTCAATTTTTTCAAATTCAGTCATTTTTTCACCTAGCAAAGTCTAAGCCGATGTTTCCAGCAATAGTTATTCTGGGCTCATCGGAAGTGTAGAATGGATATACCGTGTGGTACATAGCCGCGGGGAACAAGCACATCACGCCTTCCATGCTTTTATCTACGTCCACAGGTTGTGATCTTGTGCGCCCCAATGAGTCTTGGAACACGAACTCAAACCTAGATGCTCGTTTATCGTGGTCTTTAACCCCCGGAAACCTTGCGTCTTCATCAGCTAGTTCGTACGGAATCTTTAACCACATAACAAACGAAAACAGCCCGCTATGGTTGTGAATTGGGTTGAACTCGTGCTTATGCTGAACGTTTACCCACATGTTTTCTAAAATTAACGGAATAAACCCGGTAGTGTCACGCTGAGTAGCCAGCCAGCTCCCCAATTCAGGAACAGTTCCAAGAAAATTAAAGTCTCGCTCGTAGACAGCAGCGCAGTTAAACAAGTACTCACTAACAAATTCAGGCACGTCATTGAGCCTGTACTCATCTTTCAGGTGCCCAGCTAAGTTGTTACAGAATAAATTACTTGGATCGCCTATTTTTGCGTTGTCGTTCGCCCAGTTAAGGACGTCTTGGGGCAGCTTAAATAGGGAATATCCGGTGTTTGAAAACTGAAAGCTTTCTTGTTGAACCATTTTAATTCGCCAGTGGGTTATCTAATGCCTTCTGGATTTTGTCTTCAAGTTCGGCCTTTGTGGCGTCCACCTTACTTTCAAACTTGTCCATCTTGCCTTCAAAGTAAACGACTTTATCGTTCACACGTTTTTCAATGTCGTACGTCAATTGCTTGGCGTCTCGCAAATTCTGTTCGATTGAGTCGAGCAGTTTCTCCTGTGTCTCAATCTTGTCGCTGGTCTGCTGCATCTGCTGGGCGTATGCGCCTAAGTCTAACGATGCGATCTCTTCAACCTTTTGGTACATAACGAAGCCGCCGTAAAGAGCACCAACAACACTGGAAACAAGACCGAGAGCAAGACCAAGCTGAGTAGGTGTAAACCGCAGCCCACCCACGCTGAGACGTTTGTCAGCCAAGCCTTCAATATCGTCAAGTTTTTCTCCGAGGTCTGTCATGTCTATGTTTTGCGGACTATCTAAAATGTTTCAATGAGCGTACTGTTAACTCAGCGGTGTGGTGTTGCATTAGTTTACTTAACGTAAAACAAATCTTTCTTATTGGCATGCTCGCACCACATCGCTAATTATCAAATCCTTTCTGCAACCTGCGCAGGTTGTTTAGCTCTTCGCGCAGTTTCTGCACTTCTAACCTTCTACGCTGTAATTCTAGCTGATACAAGGTGTTACAGTTAATTCTTTCTTTGGGCGCATCTAGCGGAATTACAATCCGTGCGTACAAACCAATGTCCTTACTCTGCGGGTTTGTTGGGTCTTCGTTCTCAAACGGGCTGACTGCGTTGTTAACTATTCCGGTGACACCCAGTTCAAAATTCGTAGCGCCGCCAATGCTGTTACTACAATCAAGGTCCCCAGCTCGAATTGAGTCAGTTCCATAAGTTCCACCTGCGTTGGGGAGTTGAAGGTTAAGTGAGCTGCTGTCAGCCAAAACTCTAGCGGAGCCGATAACAATCAGCAGGTACCACCCAGCGACGATTAACGTATTTTTGAGCATATCTTCGACGAAATCATTGGCTTGTTATTGGAGTTTTCCCGTAGCCTAGTCTCAGAACAGATGTATCTAGCTACAGGCACGTCAATCGCGTTGATATACACATCAAACTTGATCTTAGATAAGTGGTCCATACGGACCATTTTGTACTGTGAAACGAACGGAACGGGCTTCCAGTCTTCAGTAAAAACCCCAATCTCGTACCAATTTACATCAGAGCGTTTGTTAAACAGCTCCATCTTAGCTTTGAATATGCCTTGCACGTGTGACACCTCCCATTTTGGGTACGTCGGCGTCATGTCGTGAGCTGTGGCAGATTGCCACAAACAAAACAAAAAGATTACTGAGCGATACATTCAGCCTGCACCACTGCTCGGTAAGTGCCGCCGGGAAACGCCTTGTCACCACCATTAGTCGCAGTTGAGCTAATCTTGAACCAAGTGCTGCCAGTAGCAGTCAGGTCGTACTCACGAGTCTCGTCGTAGGTCACAGAATCTGTTTGGTAGTCAGCCATTGCCGCGTCGCTAACAGCCTGCACGTCAACAGAACCCGTGAAGGTTACAGTGTCGTTGGATGATGGCGCCGCTGAAAAAGACGTTGGGTATGTAATCTGCGCTTTATACGCATCAGCTAAAGTCACGTCGTAACGAACAACTGGAAGCACACCACCATCCGCTGGTGCTGTTGAGAGCGTATACGCATTAGGGTTACCGTAGGTGCCCGGAATGTCTGTCTGGATGATGCAACGTGATTGCACTGTACCTGTAATTGGCACGTCAACAGCATGTGCTGCACCAGAAAGTAGACACAATGTAGCTACAATTTTGACACTATTCATCGATATTGCTCCTCGACCATCTCAGTGTGTAACTTTTGCTGCCCCAAACTGCGAAGCGCGCGTCGATTATCCGGTATGTTTTTGTCTTGCAAAACAGTGACTTCTTGGTAAGAACCACCCGGAATATTGGCAGCGTAGTATGTGTTCAGGTTGGTTGCAACGTTCATCGCCTGTAACAGCGCGTTCTGAGTCATACCAACCCCGATTGTCAGTGCGTTATCAGACGCCGCCAGAGCCTTCTCAAGGCGTCCATCGTCTTCTTCCTCAGCGTCCTTGTCCTTTATCTCGTCGTCTTCGTACAGCTCGCGGTCTGTGGGTTCT
>Ga0208644_1000746_pt1 | contig 28943 bp, 45 predicted proteins | sample VirMetDEL_Nov_18_FD_184517 | JGI IMG/M metagenome (GOLD analysis project Ga0208644, IMG submission 184517) | Aqueous microbial communities from the Delaware River and Bay under freshwater to marine salinity gradient to study organic matter... | ecosystem: Environmental > Aquatic > Marine >...
TAAACCACAAGTAGGTGGATATTATGTTGTATACAAAGATGGATACACTTCATTTTCTCCATGTGAAGCATTTGAAGAAGGATATACAAGAATTTAGATAGATTAACCTGGGGATGGGGTTCAATGAATGAAAATTGGGGGCGGCTGTTGTCCTAACAACAAGAGTGCCTGATTAGGTGAGGTAGTGGCTAAGGTTATTGCCAATACAGGTAAGCCGTCCCTATTAATACGAACAACATAGACATAATAACGATAAAGGAGAAATAATGGAAGAAGAAACGCAACAAATAATCGAACAAGTAAAATATATTAAGAGATTTAGTGCTATAGAAAGGTTAGACGAATTAAAGAGAATTTCTTTATCCGATAAAGGAACATCAAGTTTTGACGGGTGGAGCTATTTAGATAAAAGAAAAAAAGAATTAGAAAAAGAATTGGAGGTTTAAATGGAAGAATGGATCGAAGATAAACCAGTAAAAAGCGGGTGGAGCGAGGACAAAGTTATTACTAAACCGTTAAATGAGATAAATGGAACTGTCATTGATTTTGAATGGATGGGGGCAGATTGAAATATTTTTCAATGTTTTCAGGAATAGGAGGGTTTGAAAATGAATATAAATAAAATAATGAAAGAGTTTGATGATGAATTTGAATGGATTGACGTACCAGAACATAGGTATATTGATATTAAATCATTTATCTCTGAAAAGCTTACTGAACAGCGTCAGCGTATTGCGGGGGAGTTGGAGAAGTTATTGTCAGAGGATAGAAAGCCGATTGCTCAATTTGAGATAGAAGATTTAATCAAAACACTACGGGAAGGGGAAGATTGAAGAATATAAGATATTTCTCAAAGAACAAGTACAAGAATGGAAGGTCTTTGTGTGACCAAGGGCATAATCATCCAAGCGTTATAGAGTCACAGTATTGTAATACGTTACACATGATTAAAAGGACAGGGGAGATAAAAGAGATAATATACGAGAAAGTATTTGAGTTAAGGATTGAAGGTAAGTTAATTGCAAAGCACAAGCCGGATTTTTATATAACAAGAAAAGACGGAAATGTTGAGGTTCATGAGGTCAAAGGATTTGAAACGGATATATGGAGAATTAAGAGGAGAATGTTTGAGGCGTTGTACCCAGAGATACCGTATATAGTTGTTAAATAAGAAAAATAAGAAGGAGAACTTAATGACTAAACCACATATCCAAGACGGGGGGTGTACAAATGCCATATGACATTAAGAAATTTCGGTCTATAAAACATGGTCTTTCAGAGACTAATGCCTATTGCCGACATTGCAAATGGTCAGAGCGTGAAGGTAATGTTGCTCTTAAAGCAAAGGTTCACGCTAAGAAAAACCTTCACACAGTCGATGTTTACCGTAAACATCATACAGAATATACTTCATTTTATTTTTAATGTGTGTAATTTTATCCGTATGTTCAATTTATGTTAAGAAATCCCACAAGAAAAACGGACTGATGAAAGGATAGGTTATGGAAACTATTGTGGTTATTTGGTATATTTTTTCTAGTATTATTTGTGCGTGGTATGTGAGTAGAAAACAGTACGGGTTATCTGTTATATATTTTTTAGAATCGTTATTCATGTTAGCATTTTTTATGAAACTTTAACCATAAACTAAGTATAGGATTATGAGGGCTTTATGAACAAAAAAGAAGTGTAAAAAATAAAAAACCTAGTCCCTACCCTACGAAAGGAAAAACAATCAAACTAGCCATAATACCAGTTAAAAACGAGGGTAAAGCTCCCATAGCCTTATCAAATAAATTAAATAGTATGGGGATAAAGGTTTTATTTGTTGATGACCATAGTAACGAGGAAAACTATGAGATTTTAAAGAATATTGATAGCGCAGAAACAGTTTCTAATGTTTTTGATAGGGGTAAGGGGTCAGCGTTGAAATTTGGGTATATCTATTCCTTAATTAAGTACAATCTAAAGCCTAACGACAAAATTGTTATCATAGATGGGGATGGACAAATAGACCCGAAAGAGTTAGATACATTTTTTAGAATAATGGAATTATATGACGCGCACGCGGTTATCGGGAATAAAAGGCATTTATTTTCGACTACCATGTACGGGACAGTACGTCGCATAGTTAGTAAAACCTATAATGCTATAAACAGGTTACTATTTGGTTTTGATTATCGTGATACCCAGTGCGGTATAAAAGTTTTTAAAAAGAAAGTACTCGACGACATTATCAGTAAAGTAAATGTGAAAAGATACGCTTTTGATTTAGAATTAATTGTTGCATTAAGAGCAAATTCTTACAGAATAGCAGACGCACCCGTAACAATACGGACACAACAGAACAAGGGGTCTGTGTCCGTGACAACAATATTTCAAACTTTTGTTGACACAATGAAAATTTACGGTAATATGAAGAAGGGTAGATACTTATGAGCAAAACAATATTTGCAGTCCCGCCTATAAAAAATAACACTGGTTACGCGCAAGCGACTCAAAACCGGCAAGCCCAATATTTCAAAGACGACACTTTTATATATCCAGTAGTACCCGCTTATTTTGCTTCAATGCTCATGGCAGAGCAAGGGCAAGAGTTTTTATGGTTAGATGGGGTTGCTGAGAAATTAACCGAAAAAGAGTTTGCCAAGGTTATTGTTGATATGAAGCCGGATTACATTGTGTTAGAGGCTAATACAATGGTGGTTGATAGGTATATTCAGATCGTTAATACATTAAAAGAGTCTATTTCTGATATAAAAATAATATTTACAGGTGAGCATTATACCGCTATGCCTGAAGATGTAGAGAGTCGGTGCAATGCGGATCATTATATAAAAGGCGGTAAGTGGTACAACGAAGCATTTAAGATTGTGACAGGTAAAGATTGGGTTGGGGATTTACCAATAATTAATAGAGATATAACTAGGTGGTGGTTGTATGCCTATAAAAACGGTAATTTTAAATACACCCCTGCAACATATACTATGGCGGCGCAAGATTGCTGGTATAGACCTAAACAAGCTTGTACATTCTGCACGTGGGTACATTATCATCCAGATAATAAGATAACAGAAGTGGAGCTTTTTCTTTTAGAGGTTGAAAGTATGATTAATTTCGGATTCAAAGAGTTTTTCGATGACTCTGGGACTTTTCCAGTCGGTAAATGGTTAAAAGAGTTTTGCGAAAAGATGATAAGTAGAGGGTATAACGAACATATCGTTTGGGGTTGCAATATGAGGTTTGGCGCTTTACAGCCTGGGGAACTTAAACTTATGCGCGAGGCTGGCTGTCGGTTTATCTTATGGGGTTTTGAGAGTTCTAACCAAAGGACTTTAGATAAATTAAGCAAGGGTTATAAGGTTAAAGATATGCTTACAGATTTAGATAATTCAAGCTCTGTAGGGATATGGAATCATCTAACGGTTATGTACGGTTACCCTTGGGAGTCTTTAGAGGCTGAAAAAGCTACTTGTTCGGAAGTAAAAAGATTACTGTTAGAGGATAAAGCTGCAAGCGCTCAGGCTACAGTATTCATGCCTTACCCTGGTACTAAAGCGTATAAAGAGTGTGAGGAGCAAGGTATTATTCTGCATAAAAACTGGGAGCAATGGGATATGGCTCATCCAGTTATCAAATTAAAGTACCCATTTGAAGAAGTTATTAAACTTCAAAAGGAAACATACGACGTATCTTATAAGCCTAAATTTATATGGAACAAAATAAAAAAGATTAGAAATATAGATGATTTTAGATTTTATTTTAGATTATCCAAAAAGGTTGTAGATCGATTTGGGACAATACTAAACAAACCAGGAGCAGGAATTAATGGATAGTCCTCTTATTTCTTGTATTATCCCCATCGTCCGCGGCGATATTCACATTCAAAACTGCATAAAAGCCATAAAGGCGTCAACATACAAAAATGTTGAAATTATCGTTGTGGACGAAGGGTTAGAGAGGAGCGCTCAAAGGAATATAGGAATTAAGAAAGCTAAAGGGGAATATTTAATATGGATTGACTCTGATATGCGGTTACACCCAAACCTTTTAGAAGATTGCGTAAAAAAAATAAAAGGTCATACAGCCGTATATATACCCGAAACGATTGTAACTGAAGGCTGGTTCGGTTATTTAAGAAACTGGGAGAGGCAATTTTATAATGGGTCTTTGGTTGATGTAGTACGTTTTATAAGAACTAAAGACTGTCCCTTATTTGATGAAGATTTACATGGCGTTGAGGATAGTTCATGGGAACGGGAAATTTTAAAAAATAATCCGCAAGCAAATTTTTCAGTTTCTGATTTTCCTTTTTACCATCACGATAAGGTAGGGCTTATTAAATACCTAAAGAAAAAGGCTTATTATGCCCAATGCCTTAACAAATATAGTCGGAAAAATCCAGGCGACAGATTGCTTACGTTTAAGTATCGTTGTTGGGAAGTATTCACAGAAAATGGAAAATGGAAAAGGTTAATTTCCCGCCCGCATTTAGCGGTAGGTGTATTTTTATTATTATTCGCAAGAGGTATGATATATATATATGCAAGAAAAAGATACGTCTAAAAAGATACTTATATTAACACCCTTCTATCCACCCAATACAGGCGGTGCAGAAACATTCTGCCACGACCTTGTCCAGACAATAAGCGAATACCATAATGTCGATGTATTAACATTCCAGCCTTTTGAGGGTGGTTTCGTGGATTACCAGGAGTATAATTGCGGTAAAGGGTCAATAAATATAAGGCGCATAAAATGGGGCATAAAACACAAGACCGCTTGGCAAGGTATTAGTTTTAGAAACTTTTTTTCAGTATTTCCAAAGATGTTTTTCCACGCTAGGTCGCTTATCAAAACCAACCGATACGACGTAGTTCACGCTCAAGGGCTGCTATCCGCAATGGTAGCAGTCCTTCTGCATAAAAAGGTATTTATTACCTTGCTGGCATTATATGATTTCCCTAGTCAAAAATGGTATGTAAATAAATTAACGCAGTTTGTTTTAAATAGATGTGAGAAGATATTTGTTGAAGGGGAGAACGGGGCTAACGATATAAGACAGTTTAATGTTGATAAGAAGGTAAGAATGTTTAATCATTGGACGGATCATAAAATATTTTGTCTTCCTGATAAAAGGACAGATAAAACTACTAATATTTTATTTGTAGGTCGTCCTATTAAAATTAAAGGTATGCACATTATAAAAGGCGCTGAAAAAATTATTAATAATAATAAATATAGGTTTGAATATGTTACAAAAGTTAAATTCCAAAAACTTCCGGAGATTTATAAAAGGAATCATATTTGTTGTGTTCCTAGTCTCTATGATGAAGGGTATTCAAGAGTGGTTATGGAAGCAAGCTCCTGTGGTTGCGCCATTATTACGTCAGATCGTGGAAGCCTTCCAGAACAAGTGAGAAAGTTCGGTATATATATTAAAGCGACACCTAGGAATTTCTCTGATGTAATAAAAGGCGTAGACCATAAAAAATATGGAGAACGTGCTTACAAATATTCAAGAAAGTATTTTTCAAAAGATAACGCGAAGGTGTTTTTAGATGCTTACGAGAATGGAAATATTAGATAAGGTATTAAAAAAAAGTAAATTTCATGGGTTAGAAATAGGAACATTACGAGGGGACTTTGTTTGTTATTTCTTAGAAAAATATAAAGAGTGCCGTATAACGTCAATCGATAAAGACCCTTTTAAATTAGACTCTCATATTGACGTAGAGTATAGGACAGAAAAATATAAGGATAGGTATATTTTAATTATTGAGGACTCTCTTACCGCTTGGGAGAAAATAATAGGTGTTAAGTATGACTTTGTTTTTATAGACGGAGACCACAGCTACAGCATGACAATGGCAGATATAAAAAACTATAAGAATAATGTAATAAAAGGCGGTATTCTTTGCGGACATAATTATGATAAAGATGTTAATCCTAACAATGCCCATCCTGGGGTTAAACGTGCGGTTGATGAAGTTTTTGGGAATAGGGTTACAATTAATAGTGACGACGCATTTTGGTGGGTGAAACTATGATAACAAATAAAATATCAAGACAACCGACAAAGACTACAGGTAAATGGGACGAATCAAAATGTGATAAGGGAAGAACTTGGGCGCCAGGTACTAAGTTCGCATTTTGTGTGGCTGAGGATATTAACCCTGGCGCTGGTTATGTAATGGCACAGCTAAGGGCGCAAGGTTATCAAGTGGAACTATTCTTCGACCCCAAGCAAGGGAATAGAGGGTATTCCCAGAATAAGATTATAGATAAGTTATTTAATATCCAAGACTGGCTAATTAAAGAAATGAAAGAATATAAGCCGGACGTTATTTGTTTCTCTGTACTATCTGCAACTTATCAATGGGGGGTTAAATTTGCGGAACGTGTTAAAAATGAAGTGGGTGGACATATTATCTTTGGGGGTACGTTGCCTACTTTGGTACCCGAAGAAGTTAGCAAAAATTGGTTTATCGATGAAGTAGTACAAGGGGATGGAGTTAGACATTTTGGCGGTAAGTTTGAACCGGATGATTTATTTCCTGTTAGAGAGGATTTCTTCGATGAATTGCCACCCGAACACCGCAAGACGCAACTTTTTATGACCTCTTATGGATGTCCTTATAACTGTACTTTCTGCGGTAACCAACAATTAAGGGAAGTCGGTCAATACGTTAAGCTTAAAAGGTCGGTAGATTGTTGTATTAAAGAACTTAAAATGATGAAAGAGCGCTGGGGTATGAAGAATGTCTTATTCGTTGATGACATATTAACTCTAGATAAAGCATGGTTAATGGAATTTCTACCTAGATATAAAAAAGAGATTGATTGTGATTTTGCCTGTTTTGGACACGTTAATTGTTTAGATGAGGAAGAAATCGAAGCTATGGCAAAGGCTAACTGCAAAACTATTTGGTTGGGAATACAATCAGGTTGTCCTGACCATCGTAAAAATATGCTAGACCGTCCTGAAACTAACGAACAGATTATAAGGGTGTCAAAGTGGATTAAGAAATACGGTATTAAGTTAATGGTAGATCATATATGCGGGTTGCCTGGGGAGTCGCACAGAACGCATGAATTATCTTACCAATTATATAAAACTATTGACGCGGATGTTATTAATGTTTATGAGTGTTTATATTTTCCCAAGGCTAAGATTAATGATTACGCTTTAGAGTGCGGGTATCTTGTTCCGGAAGATATTGAAAAGATAAACACAGGGCGTCATGTTGTTTATCAGCAAGGGAACAAGGGGCATGAATTTTTTGATAAGTACCAAAAGATATTAATAGCTTTACCTTTAAAGAATATGATTTTCGAATGTTTACCACCAAACCTTATTAAATTAATAGTCCATCTAAAGGCTGGGCGTGGTTATATAGCCAATGCCATGATACAGAACGAGCTTTTCTTTACGTGGCGGGCTATTTTAAAACGTTTAGGGTTAATGAAACATAGAGCCAATGTTAAAAACTTTTCTTTCAAACACAATTGTAAAACGGTATAAATCCTTCGGGCATTTTGGAGTGTTCCGGTTCCGACTTCTTTATTTTGTATATAAGATATGGGGTGGTTTACATATCCGTCATAAGGAATGGGACTGGGTACTTGAATACCTTCCAAAATTACATAACGATAAACAAGTAATCGAGGTTCTTGACGTAGGATGTTCAAGGAATTTGTTTGTTTATGAGGTTGAGCATAGAGGGTATATTGTTGATGGCATAGACCTTGAACCTTTCCAAGAAAAAATACCTAACGGAATAAATATATTAACAAAAGTAACTGATGTAACAAAAATAGATTATATAGAATATTATGACTTTGTAACTTGTATATCTGTATTGGAGCATATCGGGAATGATGGCAAAGGTGATTTGGTAGAACAGAAAAAGGCAATTAATAATATGTGTGCGTCATTGAAAAAAGGCGGGCGTTTATTATTAACTATACCTACAAAAGAATTTGCACAAGGTCATATATGGCATGGATTTAGTGTCGGACAGATTGAAGATATGATTAAAGCTGGTTTCTGGGTAAAGAGTTCCGAAGAAAGACTCGGACAACATTGTATTTGCATTGAAAGGGATATGTGAAAGAATTTTCAAATGACATATACGAAAATATAAAACTGCCAGCGCTGTTGTTCTGTATAAAGCATAATATAACAGGTAATATGGTTACCGTATTTAATCATATTATAACATTAACATTCGGGTGTTATTTCTTTTCTATCGGGACATATTACGGTTGGATAATTGGTTTATGTGTGATGGTTTTAAATGGATTTTTAGATTATTTAGATGGAGATATTGCTAAGAAAACGGGTAAAGTTGGAGAATTAGGGGTATGGTTAGATTCTGGATTTGACGTTATTGTTCAGAACGCGGTGATGGGGGCTATTGCTATCGGGTGTTATAACATGGGGATTCCTATTTTATGGATTATTATTTTCTTTATAGCAAACGCTGCTAATAATTTTATAGGGTTTAATTATAACGCAAGGTTCGGTTTTGACTCTTATAGAGGGAATGTGTTATTTAGAAAATATATGGATAAAAAAATGGGTTTACATAATATTTTTCTAAAAAATCTAATAGACCCAACTGACAGTCATGTAGCATTATTTTTCTACACATTGAGGTACTTAATTGCTATAGGGTGCCTGTTTAATATAATGCCTATTACTTTTAAGGTTATGACTATAATATCAACTTTTAAGTGGGTTATTATGTATTGTCTTTATGCTATGTATTTAAACGGGAGTAATAACTTTCACGTGTTAAAAGCTCTTGCTGTGTTAGATGATAAAAGAGCAGAATTTTACAACATAAGGGGTCAGAAATGAAAAAAAGAAAAACAAAGGATGTTTATAGGAGTGCTATAACTGGAAGGTTTGTAAAAAAGAAATTCGCCGAGAAGAATAATGGAACAACCATAAAAGAAAAAGTAAGGTTTGCTACAAAGTATAAGGTGATTAATGAGAAATAGTGTAATAGTTTCGGCTGGTGATGCGATAACGGCTAAGTTAGTTGAACAGGCAGGGTTTGATGGAATATGGGTTTCAGGTTTTGAAGCTTCGGCTAGACTAGGTCTTGCCGACAATGGAAGCATAACCATGACTGAAATGTTAAGGGTGTGCGAGCCTATTGTTAAAGCAGTTAATATCCCTGTCTGGGTTGATACCGACACCGGATATAATAATTTTCAGCGAACGGTTATGGAGTTTGAGGATATAGGAGTCGCAGGCGTATCAATTGAAGATAACCTTCCAGAGTTAAAGACCAATTCTTTATGGGGTGAAACTGTCCCGCTTATGAAAGCGGAAGATTTTGCAAATAAAATAAATGTTAGAAAAAAAAATATTAAAGTTATAGCAAGGACAGAAGCATTAATAAGGGGACACGGACAGAAAGAAGCGTCCAAGCGATTAAACCTATATTGCGATAATGGCGCGGATATAGTCCTGGTTCATGCGCGTAAATGGGAAGATGTTTATATTTGGGATTCGTCTGTACCGCTTGCTATAGTTCCGACTAAGTTCCCTGAAATTACGAACAGAAGATTACATGATATGGGGTATAGCATGGTTATATGGGCGAACCAAACAGAACGTGTAAAAATAAAGTCAGTTAGGGACGCTTTAAAGTCTCTAAAAGAAAATGATTGTGCAAAGTATATTGAGAATAATTTATCGGCAACGCTTGATGAAATGAAAGGATTAACACCTGATGTATGATTTATCTGTCGGAGTCCCTTTTACTGGGTGTGAGAAATACATAAGAGGTAAGAATATTACAGCTACAAGAGAAGATGAAGCTATAGCGATTGCTACGGGCGCATGGTTAGCGGGTAAAGAACCTTTTGTATATATGCAGAACAGCGGTTTTGGCAACTGCGTTGATGTTATTACTTCATTAATAAAGCCTTATGGGATAAAAATAAACATTCATGTGGACAATAGAAAGACGCCTGAACATCACGCTTTAATGGGTAAAATATTTATAAAACTATCGGAGTTATTGGAATATGAACCGCGCAGAAGCAATAATTAAAATACTTAAAGAAATTAAAGAAGACGACATTATAATTTCATCAACTGGATATATTTCCAGAGAATTATTCAAGCAGAAAGACCGTAAGCTTAATTTTTATATGATGGGTTCTATGGGGTGCGCTGTCCCGATAGGTTTGGGTTTATCGTTTCACGTGAAACAAAATGTTATTGTGGTTACAGGCGACGGATCGGCTCTTATGGGGCTAGGGTCTTTAGTGACTTGTGCAAAAGAGGCGCCTAAAAATTTAAGGGTTATTATATTAGATAATAAGGTGCACGAAAGTACAGGGGGTCAAGAAACGTCTTCTATGTACATTGATTTTAAAGATATATGGGAGAGGGTAGAGGTTTGGAATATAAAAACAGATGATACTATACCGCCAAGAATAAAACTATCTCCGTACATAATACAAAAGAGGTTTAAAAATGCAGTCTACGCTATTAATAACAAGTAGTACGACATTTAAAATTATAAGGAACCGCATAAAATATGATGATATTCTTATCATAAAAGAGCCGCCGAAAAAAGAAATAACAAAAAAGTACAAGGGTAAAATAATAGCTGTAGGCGGGGGGTCTGTAATAGATTCGGCTAAAATGATGGGAAGGGATAATCCTATATACGCTATACCGACCACAGCTAGCGGTTCGGCTTGTACAAGTTGGGCTGTTGTGTGGATACCGGACGATAAGGTTTCGATTAATTGCGCTGTTCCTATTCTATGTGAAGATTATAAGACTTTACCTATATCATTATCTAAAAAGACTTCAGAATCAACATATTATGATTGTAAGGCTCATTTAATAGATTCTCGTATGAGTACAAAATCTAATAGTTTGAGTTTATCTTACTGCAATATAGCTGACGAATTTCTAAGAAGATACGAAATGCACAAATGTGTTAACGACCTTATAGAAGCTGGTAATTATGCTGGACGTGCTATACAAATAACAGGAACTGGGCTTTTTCATGCTTTAAGTTATATCATAACTCTTGAATACGGACTCGATCATGGGCAAGCTTTAAAAGCTGTCATGTACTTTGATAGTAAGTACGACTGGAATAAGATAATAAGTAAAGCTAAACTTTTTGAAAAATTCGGGGGTCATTTATGAAGAAGAAAATAGGTTATTGTGCGTTAACAGCAGACCCGTTACATTATGGGCATATTATATATCTTGAGAAGTGCAAGGAAAACTGCGGACAGTTGTATGTCGGTGTAATGTCTGACGAGGCTGTTATTTCATATAAAGGGAATAAGCCGTTACAGTCTGTTTATGAGAGAGAACGAGTTATTAGAGCATTAAAGATGGTTAGCGGAACTTTTATACAGAATACTTTCGAGTTTCCATATTTTATAACTGAAATGGCAGAAAGAAAAGATTATCATATATTCGATTCAACAGAGCACTCTCGTTCAGGGGCTACGATGTGTTTCGATAGAACGGATAATATATCAAGTACAATTATAAGAAAACATAATGAGAATACTTATACTAGCGAACTCAAGATATAAGGGCGGGGCAAGCGGTGGAGATAAGATTTACGAGTCATTCGTAAAATATTGGGCTATAAAGTGCGATGTGAAAACATTAGAGCATTTAGATTATAAGCCGTTCACTCTTTGTTATATCCATAGAATATTAGAAGGTATTAGGTGTGCTTTATTCGATAATAATAAATACGAATTTGTTTATTCTTCGAGTGATTTTCTGCCTGATGTTATCCCCGCGTTAATTTATAAAATGAAAGGTAATAGATGGGTAGCTGGGTTTTTTTTAAATGCGTTCAAGGAAAATAAGATTCATTATTTTACTCAGAAATTTGTAAAGTCAGCCATTAACAAATGGGCTGATGTTGTTATTTTAACAAACCCGACTATGTACAATATATTTAAAAAGAAGAATAAGACATGGATTAATGGTGGTATAGATACTGATTTAGCGTATGTAAAAAACAGTAATAAGAAATATGACGCTGTTTTCTGCGGTAGAATACACCCGACAAAAGGTATAAGTATTTTAATTAAGATTTGGCATTATGTAAGGCACGTTAGACCTGACGCAAAGTTAGCAATAATAGGTGACGGAGACTTAGGTATTGAGTATGTTAATAAATTAATACGCAGAATGTTCGGGTTTAACGACTCTGGTATAACTTTGTTGGGGTATATGGGCGATGAAAGGTATGATATTTATAGACAGTCAAAGATTGTATTATACCCAACGCCTATGAAGTATGACCATTTCAGCATGGCTCCTGTTGAGGCTATGGCTTGCGGGTGTCCATTAGTTGCTTTTAAGACGTTAACAACAATGTTTTACCACGATCATTTAGATATGGAAAAATGCTATTTAGCTGACAATGAAATTACTTTTGCCGAAGCTATTGTTACTCTTATTGATGGGGACTGGAAATTGAATGTTTTAGAAACGGCAGAATGGGCAAAGCAGTTTGATTATAAACATCAATCTTTAGACGTATTAGATAATATAAGGGAGATACTTGTAGATGAAAATATTGATAACGGGACACCGGGGAATGGTGGGGACGGAACTGTTAAGTGTTTCGTCTGACCATGAGTTTATTACTTTACCAAAGTGGCAGTTTAATATAGGGAATTTAAGTCAAGTTTTAAATGTAAAAAAAGATTTTGATTGTATAGTTCATCTAGCTGCGGAAACAGACCATGAGTATTGCGACGCTAACCCTACTCAATGTTATTTTATTAATTCGATAGCGACTGGGAATTTAGCGCGGTTAGCGGATGATCGAGGGGTACACATGGTTTATTTAAGTACGGCTTCAATATTTGATGGGAAAACTTGTAAACCTTATACAAATAAGAGGTTCAGCGCAAGACCTGACCCTATAAACCATTATAACGCTTCAAAATGGTACGGCGAACATTTCGTACAACAGTATAAATCAAATTATATTCTTCGTGCTGGGTGGATGTTCGGCGGCGGTAAATATATCGATAAGAAATTTATTCAAAAGATGTTTATTAAATTGTCAAGAGGGGATAAAGAAATTAAGGTCTGTGATGATTGCATAGGAAGTCCTACATATAGCGTTGACCTTGTTAAATGTATTTTGAAAGCTGTTGAGAAAAAAATAGCTCCTGGTATATATCATGCGGTTAATCCATGCGGTGATGGTGTTAGCCGATATGAAGTTGCGTGTAAAATGATTAAGTATTTAGGTTCTGACTGTAAGATAATACCTTGTAAGATTGATGATTTAAAAGATGAGTTTCCGTGTAAAAGAACTAATTATGAAGTTTTAGAGACAAATTTCCCAGAGCTTAGGAGTTGGGATTTAGCGCTAAAGGATTACATTAATGATAAATATAGACATTAATATTATTTTAATAGCCGTAGCGTTCGCCTGGCATTATTCATTAATGTGCGGGTATATATCAGACGACCATGCAGCCGTTGCTAGAAGAAAAGATATAATCCCCGATACTGAGAAGATAGACAGGGGTGAGTCTTTCTGGGTTAAGTTGTTTAATGATGGTATTATTTTATATTATCAAAGCAGATTATTCTGGGCTTTAGGGTTAACAAAAATTCCTTTCTTTTGGCATTTGTTCAGTTTATGTCTTCATGTAGCCAACACTTATTTGTTATATTTATTCTTAGGTCAATATTTCGGTTATGAGACGGCTTTATATGCTTGCGCTTTCTGGGCGGTTAATCCTATGTTGAACCAGAATGTTGTTTGGATTAGCGGCAGACCTTATGCGATAGCTTTATTATTAACTCTCTTAGCTTGTATATCATATCAACAGCCGTTAATTTTTATACCATTATACTTATTAGCGGTCATAACAAATATATCTATATTTTTTATGCCTGTCATATTATTGGCTATGTACCCGCATGATTTAATGCCTAAAATATATGTTTTAAGTATGTTTGTGTTTGCTGTTCCTTTTGTTTTATGGAAGTTTAAAATGAGGTTTACTAATGGGCTTGTTATTGACAGGGAAAATTTTCATATAAAATGGCGTAAGTGCAACACTTTTGTAAGGGTTGCATTGTATTATATATACTGTTTGTTCTTCCCGAATAAAATGGGGTGGTACCATCAAGCGGGGTTCCGGTATAATGAGAAATGGGAAAAGTTTAATTACATAACATTAACCAGTTATATAATTGTAGGGGCTATGATGTATTATTCCTTATTGCCCGCGTTGTGGTTCCTGCTTGGTCTTTTCCCTTTGAGTAATGTTCTAGCGACGAATTCGTTTGTCCAGGACAGGTACACTTATTTTCCAAGTATAGGAATTGCGCTTATGGTATCCCCCTTTTTATCGGCTTACCCAGAATTATTTTTTTGTGTAATGACGTTTTATATAACAAGAACATATATGTACTCGCGTAATATGAAAAATGACGAAATGATGTATAGAGAAAATTTCCGAAATCATCCTAAGAGCGATTATGCTATTAATAATTTATCGTATTTCCTTATTCAGCAACAACGATATGACGAAGCTAGGGTATTCATTGAGCAAGGTATCGCTATTAACCGGATGAATAAAATGCTTTGGTATAATTTAGGTATTACGTGGGCGGCAACTGGACATTTTAATTCAGATGAGGGTAAGTTCAGGTTTTTAAGGGCTTTAGAGTGTTGGAAAATGGCTTTACAAATTGAGCCTAGATGGTCAAAGCCGGCAAATGATCTTAATAAGCTTGTTAAGATTTTAGTGTCTAAGGGGGTAATGAAAGTGTCAGATGATAAAGAGAGCGGGGAGAAAATTACGCTCCCCAATATAAATGGATTAAAAGAGGGTTTAAAATGAATGAAGAAAAGAGGAGATTATACCCAAGAAAGTTATACCCACCCCCTGAAGTTATGCGAAAAATGATAGAAGAAGAAAAAAATAGGATGCCTAAAAACAAGATTTTAAGATTTTTTAAAATATTTTTCGGAGAAGGTTATTAGTAATGGTTGAGTCTACAAGTTTTCACTTAAAAATAAATCAGCTAACAAGTGAATTAGCGAATCATGGATACGGTAGTCTTACTGTTAAAGTTGAGTCTCTTAAAGATTCTAACGTAAAGCTGGTGGTTGAGTGCGGAAAGTCTTACGTTTTTTTTATAAAGAAAGATTATAATATAAACGATACAATTATTTAAAGGGGGAATCATGTTGGATAAAAACAATAAAAGAAGTAAGTTTGCAAAAGATTTCGTGGAAGCATTTTCTAAAATAGGAGAGGTTGCTGTAAGTTTTAATGACCCTGGCGAATGGGTGAGTGCGAATATTAATATTACAAGCGATCCGCAAGGCGAAGCACCTGTTATTTCTATGGTAGTATACCCAGGAACCACAAAAAATCATGCTTTAAAAATTCAGAAAGATGTAGCGGGGGCTTTCCTTGACCAATAATGTTAGCAAATATAATTATTCTGATAGCTGCCCTGTTTGTACTAATAATACTGTTGGTGTTGTTAATCTTAGAAGTATTGAAGCTATGGTTCGAGTTCACAAAGACAGACAATTCCCGATAACGCTAACTCATCCAGAAAAAGGGTATGCTATGAATGAGATACCTCTATGTGAAGATTCCGTAAATTTCTTCGGGGATATACCAAAAGAAGGTAAAAAGGTTATTATTTACTGCCAGGACTTATAAACTTAATTTACCCTACATTAACATAGATAAAAAAAATGCTTGATGTAGGTTGACAAAAATAACAATCGGTGGTATACTTTTACTGTATTCTTAACGGGATACTATAATTTTAGTTAAGATAGCCTTTTAGGGCTACTCAGGCATAAGTTCTGGGTAGCCCTTTTTTTATTATGAAAGAAAATACTACACAGACAGAAACAGAATTTGAACCTACAGCGGATATGATTGTATTTGCGGGGTATTGGGCTAAAAACTTGGGTAACATACTGGCTACTTGTGAAGAATCAGGAATACCTAGAAGCCGGTATTATAAAGAATGGCTGGAAGATGATAGGTTTGAAATATGGTTAAATCAGTTCGTGAAACAGTGCGTTTTAAAAAGAAGTGGTTTATGGTATGCAACACTTGAGAAGTATGCCAGAGCTGGTTCATATAAACACCTTGAGAAGCTTATGCTTATAGCAAAGGAATTTGAGGCTACTCCGGATGTTCTTATCCAAAATATTACAATACCTCAAAAAACAGTAATTTTCAGGGATATAGCGCAGGATGGAAACAATCGAAGTACAGATGCCCTTGAAAGTACAGGAAGTGATAGGGGTACCGAGCCGTTATAAAGTCCTTGAAGGGGGGCGCGGTGGTGGTAAATCCTATTCTTTCGCAGACGCTCTTATCACTAAAGCAGCGTATGAAAAGACTCGTGTCTTATGCACAAGAGAGACACAGCATAGCATTAAGGATTCAGTCCATAGGTTACTATCTGATAGGATAGAATATTTAGGATTCAGTCCTTTTTTTGACATAAAGAGAGATTCGATTGTTAGCCGAGTAGGAAGCGATTTCTTATTTAAGGGATTGCTTAGAAATATCAATGAGATTAAGTCTACCGAAGGGGTAGACGTTTGTTGGGTTGAGGAAGCCGAGAAGGTAAGTCAGAATAGTTGGGACGTTCTCATACCAACCATAAGAAAGGCTAATAGCGAGATATGGGTATCGTTTAACCCAGAAGATGAGCATAGCCCAGTATACCAGAAGTTTATAGTAAACCCCCCACCTGATTGCAGACACGCGCACGTAACATGGAGAGACAACCCGTTATTCCCTGATGTTTTAAGAAAAGAAATGGAGTACGACAAAAGGGTTGATTATGATAAATATTTACACGTATGGGAAGGTGAGGTTAAGAAGTATTCGGATGCTCTTATTTTCAAGAATAAGGTATTTGTTGAGGAGTTTGAAACCCCAGAGGGAACACAGTTATATTTTGGGGCTGATTGGGGTTATAGCGTAGACCCTACGACGTTGCAGAGGATGTGGATAAAAGACCACACACTTTACCTAGATCATGAGTTTTATGCTCATGGGGTGGAGATTAACGAGTTAGAAGCTGGGTTTGATAAAGTACCAGGTAGTCGCAAATGGAAGATAACCGCTGATAGTGCAAGACCTGAGACAATTAGTCACATGGCTAGGTTAGGGTTTAATATTGTAGGGGCTGAGAAGGGGAAAGGGTCGGTTGAAGATGGGATCGAGTTTTTACGCAGTTTTGAGCGTATTGTTATCCATCCAAGATGTAAGGGCGCAATTGATAACTTTATGAATTATAGATGGAAAAAAGACAGAGTGACCGAGGAAATATTACCAATACCTTTAGACGCTTCCAATCATACTCCAGACGCTTGTCGGTATGCACTTGAAGATTATATTAAATCAAAGGAATTTAGAATATCATGGGTATAATAAACCGATTGACCGAGTTTTTAACTAAATACACCCCATTGGATACAAGCACGATACGCGAGAGTTTACCTTTCGTTCACTTACTTGGGCACGAAAAACAGTACGGTAAGCCGAGACCAGGTGACTACTCAGCTATGGTTGACGCGTATAAATCATGGGTATATGCTTGCGCCTGGAAAAATGCGACAACGGTAGCACAGAACAGACCTTTAGTATTTAAACGTAAGTTTGACGGTACGGGAGAAGAAGAATTACAGCGTATTTATCAACACCCTTTCCTAGACCTCATCAATGGGGTTAATCCTTTCAGCAACAAATTTGAGTTATTCACTATTACAGACCTTAACCTTGAGTTAACGGGTAACGCATATTGGTGGATTCCTAAGAACAACTTAGGTATACCGTACACGATATGGAATATCCCTTCTCATTGGATGAAGATAGTTCCAGACCCAGAGTCTTATATAGCTGGGTATCTTATGTCCGTACCGGGATCAGGTAAATTTGTTCCTTTTGATGAAGCGGATATAGTACATTTTAAATTTCCGAGTCCGGCAGATTTATTCTATGGGGGCAGTCCTACACTAGCGGCGGCATTTGGTGTTGACTTAAACGACCAGGTTAAGACATGGGGAATTAATTTCTTTATGAATAACGCTCAACCTAGCGGTGCTTTAATGACAGACGGCGGGTTAACAGCGGAACAGTTTGATAGGCTACGGAGTCAGTGGAATAAGAAGCATAGAGGTGCTAAGAACGCGGGTAAGATGGCTATTCTTGAAGCAGGGCTTAAATATCAACAAATAGGGTCTAAGGTTAAAGAGTCTGGGTTTTCTGAGCTTAACAAAGAAATACGTAACGAGATAATGGCTATCTTCGGCGTTCCGGCTTCAAAGCTAGGGTTAGTTGAGGATGTTAACCGAGCCAATGCAGATGCGAATGACTACACCTACCAGAAAGAAACTATTTTGCCTAGGTTAAGGTTAATCGAAGAAAAGTTTAATGAGAAGTTCGCTCCGTTGTATGACCCTAATTTAGTTATACAGTTTGATAACCCTGTTCCGGATGATAATGACTTTAGGTTAAGAGAGAAAGAAACTAATATACGGATAGGGTTAACTTCAATAGATGAAGAAAGGGAAAAGGACGGATTAGCGCCTTTAAACCTACCTGAAACGTCTACGCCTTTAATCCCGTTTAATATGGTACCCGCTGGACAAGTCCAAGCAACTAGCCCGTCCGTTCCCGAACCTGTTAAATCTAAGAGTATAAAATCAGGTAAAACTGATAAGTGGGAAGCTTTTGCAAGATTAACGCGTCCGCAAGAGAAGCTTATGGAAGAATCAATGCGTAGGTGGTTTGAGAAGCAGCATGGCGAGGTAATGCGACGGTTGAATAATTTTAAGTCTGTTAAGAAAAGCCTATTCAGCGCGATAATCTTTTCTTTGGAAGAATCAAAGAAAGAACTAGGGCGTAGGACTGAAGGTAATATAAGACAGGCTTATGAGGGGGGGTTAAGGTTAGGATCAAGTGAGGTAGGCAGTTCTATTGATTTCCATTTGTTTGAACCGAATATATTAAGGGCTGTTTCTGAGAGGGTTTTAAAATTCAGTGAGATAGTCGAATCGGGCACTCAGAAGTTGATTAAGAAAGAAATATCTTTAGGTATTGAAAACGGAGAGAGCATTGATAAAATCGCTAGTCGTATTGACTCAGTTTATACACATTCAGAAAGGTTCCGTTCTGTAAGAATAGCAGACTGAAGAGTTATTAGCGCGACTAACGATGGGCAATTAAGGGCATATAAAGAAGCTGGTGTGGAAAAAAAGGAATGGTTAGCGTCAAAGGACGAAAAGGTTAGAGACAGTCATGTATCAACAGACGGTCAAGTCGTTGACATCAACGAATCATTTACTACAGGGGACGGCAACAAGCTTATGCAGCCTGGTGATTACTCTGCTCCCGCTAGCGATATAATCAATTGTAGGTGTACGGTTTTACCCGTAATACAAAGGAGTTAAAAATGAAAAGATTATTTCTAATATTAACGGTTATATTATTTTGCTCTGTTCAAACATCTTATGCCAAAGGAACTGACAAGAGTGAGAAAGTAGGAACAGCACTTGCTATTTCATCCCCTGTTTGGATTGGTATAATTTCAGTAGGCTCAGCATCTATAAGTACACCGGAGATTGTAGCGGCGGCGGCGATAGCTTATGGAGCATATAAAACTCATATCGGGGACTGGGGTAAGGATGGAAAGTATGCCATAAAAAATTGCGTAGGAACACATATCAATGGTAATTGTGCGCATTTACCATTAAGTGAAGTAGGAACAAACCAAACCACTACAAATTTTGGTTTTGTAGGTCATAACTAAAAATATAAGTCCATCTTATAGGGGGTAATATGAATAGATTAAATAAAGTTTTCAGTTCTAACATTAAAGCCATAGACGATGTTGAACAGACGCTCACAGCGTTGATTTCTACAAATGCCGTCGATAGGATGGACGAAGTCTTAGACCCTAAAGGGGTTGATTTAAAGAATTTCAAAAACAATCCTGTCGTGTTATGGGCGCATGATTATGCACAACAGCCTATCGGTAAGGCGTTATGGACGAAGCGTTCAGGTGACGGGATTATAAGTAAAATTAAGTTTGCGAATACGCAGTTTGCTCAAGAAGTGTTCGAACTTTATAAGGGTGGGTTTTTATCAGCTTTCAGTGTTGGGTTTATTCCTAAAGAGCATGAGGATGAGGATGTTAAAGGTCAAGGGTTTCCAAGGCGTAAGTTCACGAAATGGGAGTTATTAGAGTTCAGCGCTGTTCCTGTACCAGCCAACCCCGAAGCTTTAGCTTTGGCTATGAGTAAGGGAATGGTTAAAAGCAATGAATTAATCAAGGCTTTAAATAAGGGGGATACTGATGACACTAACGACGAAGATTTTCACACCGAAGAAGGAAGTAAAAAAGAAAAAACCAAAGAAGTAGACGATAGTTTGGACGATCTAATAGCTGATAACGACCAGCTAACTAAAAGAGTTGAATTATTAGAGTGTGAATTAAGAGATTTACGTTATAAGCTGTATGAAAAAATGCAAGAAAACGAAGTAAGCGTTCCGGAGATAACAGACGAAGATTTAGCGCAAAAAGCCGCTGATACAGTCGCCAGAGTTATCAGGAAGGTTACGGGTAAATTAGATTAAAAAATGGAGAACTAAAAAATGTCAAAATTAACAAAAGAAGAATTCGATAATCTTTCAAAAAAGCAACAAGACGAATTATTGTCTAAAATTGGTTCAATTGAAGCGGATCAAAAGAAAATTGCTGAAGAAGAATCCGGTAAACCTAAGTTATCTATGAAAGAATTTGAAGATAGAGTCGAGTCTATCATGGAGAAACATATTAAAGGCATGACGGATGTTGATAAGAAGTATTTCATGCTTCCTGGTATCGGTAACGATCCAAAAATGGCAGACAATACTTCCGCAGAAGGTAAATTTTCTAAAACAAAAAGATACTTCAACGCATTGTTAGGTAAAGAAACTCAAGTTCTTAATCAGATGCACATGGAAGTGGCTAAAAAAGCCAACTTGTCGGAAGGTACCACGACAGCAGGTGGGTTCTTAGTTCCTGATGAGTTTAAGGCTGAGATTCTTCGGTTAGCTCCTCAATACGGGGTTATCCGCGCGAACGCCCGCTATGTTCCTATGATCAGTGATGTTACTTATATTCCGGCGGCTAATAGCGACACGACAGCGCATTGGGTTAACGAATCGGCGGCTGTCCACTCGACAGACCCAAGCTTCAAACAAGTCACTCTGACGATTAACAAATTGGGTTCAATTCCAAAGTTAACTAACGAGTTGCTTGCTGATGCAAATGTTCAGATTATTAGTTATCTAGCAGAGACAATTGCGGAAGAATTTGCTAAGGCAGAAGATACGCAAGCGTTTAGCGGTAGCGGGTCACCGTTCATAGGTGTTCTATCTAACACAGGTTCACCTGTAACGACACAAGCATTAGGGACTACGGTAGGTTCACTAGCTTATGGCGACCTTGTAACAGCAACGGGTAATATTTACTCTAACGCTAAGGGTAATGCTAAGTTTTACTTTAATAGAAGCGTAATTGCTCATATACGCAGTTTAGTTTCTACCACAGGACAACCTATTTTCGGTATTATTACCAATACTATAGGTAATTTCCCTGTTATTGATACAGAAGTAATGCCTGGAACTGGGGACGTTTCCGGTACTAACTACGAATATGGTATTTACGGCGATCTTCGCAAAGGATACTTATTCGGAGAACGCGGGTCTATTACTATGAAACTGTCTGAAGATGCGACAGTTGCTTCTGACAACCTATTCGAGAAGGATATGGTAGCTTTACGAGTAATTGAACGTGTTGCTATGGGGGTAGCGTTACCTAGCGCTTACACTCAAATTAGTACATAAGTTAACTTTATAGGGGGGCGATAAAACCCCCCTATAATACCAAAGGAATATATATGGGACTTAAACCGCATGATGTAGTTAGACAAGTTTGTAAGACAGTTAACGATGTTTTGGACTATCAAAAAGGAAAAATAAAGATCGAAGATATATTTACGTTTGAAGGGTGCGACCAACATCAATACGAAACCAAAGATATAGTCAGTAAAACCATTGAAAATGTTAAAAAAAGCAAAAAATAGGATGGTAAAAGATGGGTCTAATAAGTACGGGCGATCTTCGCACTTGGATGGGGATAGAAGAAGGCGACAAAAAACCAAACGCAAAGTTAGCCGCAGTAGCGTTGGCTGTTGAGGACTTCTGCGATAGTTTTACAAACCGCAAGTTAGAAGCTGATACTTATACGCAAGACTTTACATACTCGTATCTTGATGGAAGCGGAAGCAATGTAATGTATTTACCTCTTTATCCAGTTAGTTATGTATCGGAGATTAATATAGATTCAGACCGGACTTTTGGTTCAGGGACAGTTTTACCTTCGTCTGATTTCTTTTGGTATCCTAACGGAAAGCTTATAAGTGAGGGGGGATATTTTACAAAAGGGCGTAGAAATATAAGGATTGGTTATACCGCTGGTTATGCTCCGGTTGTAGGTGGAACGAATAACGCGGTTGTTAGTTCTTACCCGATTCCTTTAGACCTTAAACAAGTTATGCTTGAAATGGCTGTACAGTCTATTAAAGAAGGTATGACAGCGATTCATTCTTTAAAAGGGGATAATCCTAAGCTAGAAAAATTGTTTTCTGAAAACTCTTTTTGGCGTCAGACTTTGCTTAAATATAAAGCTTGGGACGCTTCGTTACAGGGATATGAAGAATGATAGGCGCGGAAATAAAATTAAATAATTTACCTCAGTTATTCGCTAAGTTAAAAGCTCCGACTAAGGAAGATGTATTAAAAAAAACTCTGCGTGATGTAGCTCTTAATTTAGTTCGTTGGGTAAAGAAGGAAAGGCTTTCCGGAAGGGTAACGGAACCTTCAGGGGATACGCCTGGTGAAGGGTTAAACGTTCAAACGGGTAATTTAAGGGCTTCCATAACAAAATCGCGTGTAGAGGTAAAAGGTAGTTTGTTCAGCGGTAAAGAATACGAGGTTCGTATCGGCACGAATATTGAGTATGCTCCTAAGCATGAGTTAGGGCTTAACGGGTTCCCTCAAAGAAGATTTTTACAACCCGCTTTAGAGGATATTGAAAATCAACGGTTTGCATTAGATGAATTAACCAGAAGAATAAATATAGGGCTTAACCTAGAAAAGTTGGGATTATGATAGCAAGCACAGTATGGAATCAGTTAATAGATACGCTTAAAGTTCCAAGTTTAGATTATATTAAGTATGTTTATGAGGGGAGACGCGAGAATATAACTCCGGAGAATTTACCTTGTTTAATGGTTGAGCCAGTTAGAGACGGGGAACCTAGCCGTAGAACAAACAACGTTGACTTACAATTATTAACTATAGATATATTCGGGTTCAGCAGCAATAATTTTACAGACTTACCGAATACTATAGTAGGTGACCTTAATTATAGAGGAGTGTTAGACGTTGCTCAGGATTTACGGGCTGTTCTGAAATCAAGCAGTACGTTGGGAGATATAGTTTACGACGTATTAATACAACCTGTAGAATATGCGACAATAAATGTTGAAAAGTTTCCAGTTAGAGGATTTCTTCAGTCGATACAGATATTGTACAGGCAAACGGATGGGATATAATAGTTATGTCTGTAGGAAATATTATAACGCTGGTAGCTGTTTGTATCGGACTTGTTGGTCATATAGTAGCAACCGTGTGGTGGGCGGCAACAGTTAACACAACTTTAAAAATAGTAGTTGGTCAAGTGGGGGATTTAGTGGTTGAACTTAAATCTATGAAAAATTTATATGTTAAAAAAGAACAATACTCAAAAGACATGGCATTAGTTGAAAAAAATCAAGAAGCAATTTGGCGTAAACTAGATGAAATTAAATCTTAAACAGGGGAGAAAAAACAAATGGCAAATTTAGTCTACAATTATTTTAAAAAAGCCGTTATGCAAGGGAGTTTCAATTTAGGCAGCTTCCCTGTATACGGCGCTCTTGTGGGAAGTAATTATACGGCAGATAATGACTTGCACGTATACCACAGTTCACTTTCTGAAGTCGTAACACCCAGCAATTATCAAGCGTCGTTTGCTTTATCTTCGCCGGTTGTATCAACGAATAGTACGACTAATGAGGGTGTATTCGATGCAGCAGATGTTTTATTAGCGAACGTAACGTTCGGTACAGAAGTTAGGGCTTGCGTTCTTTTCGGAAGTTCCGGTTCTGGATCAGCTTCTGATCCGTTAATCGCTTACGTTGATTTTGGGTCTAACCAGGCAGTTACCGCGGGCACTTTTCAGATACAATGGGCTGCTGGCGGTATCTTAGCGATGACATAAGGGGGATATATGGGAGAAATAATTTTTCCAGTTCAATCTGCAAAAATATCTGGGACAGGTGCGATAGCTTCTTCCTTTGCTTCAATAGATGGTGGAGCGTTAGGGTGGAAATTATTATTTGACGCTTCTCAGACAGAAAGCGCTTTGTTTCAAGTAAAACTACCAGACGACTATTCCTCTAGCCCTGTTTTTAAAGGGCTTTATTCTATGGTATCAGGAACGTCTGCGAGTATAAATTTAGAATGTGATGTTATGGCGGTAACGCCAGGGGATTCTGCTAGCATAGACTCTGTTTCTTTTGCTACAGGGAATGAGGTATCGGCAACCGTACCGACAACAGCCGGATATGTCGGCTCTGCGTACATAACATTAACAAATAACGATTCTATGGCTGCGGGTGATATTGTAATATTCCGTATCAACCGAGACCACGACGATGCTGGAGATACAGCGACGGGAGATTTAGCTTTATTAACAGCGTCACTAATGTACACGTCCGCATAGGGGGGGGAAATGTCACAAAATAAACAAAAAATTGTCCAGGCTTTTATAGAAGCAGTCAATGAGATTGCAGATATTGTGGAAGAAGCGAACGCACTAGCTCAAGATTATAAAACAAAATGGATAGCTTTAAACCCAGACTTAACAGATACAAACTTAAGTACCGCTCAAGTTACGGCTGTTAATGCTTGGATAACATCTTTAAATAATGTTGCGACAGATCAAGTTGTATCTATCGCTAGAGATAAATTAGTTAAGTCACACGGAACAAAGGCTTTGGGATAATGTTCAGAAGATTAGGTAAAGTATTATCAAATAATAAGGGCGCTCTTGGGTGTCTCGATGGTTCCGTTTCGATAAATTGCGGAGCGGCTACCGGTATGACAGGGGCAAACGAGCTGACTTTCTACCTTAGAATTAAGTTTAACTCGCTTTTAACAGGTAGACTCATAGTGGGACATAGTGGCACTGACTATACAAATAGAAGTATTTTTATTCAACCTTCAACTAGTCAAGGGGCAACCAATCTTTTTGTATTGTTACAGACAGGTCAGGGTTCTAACGCTCAAAGATGGCTTGTTGATACAACTAACGCCGGTCTGGTTGTTGATAAATGGTATGATATATTCATACGTTGTGACTGTACTGTAGCTTCAGGAACTATATATGTAAATGGAACAAGTGTTTCTATGAACGTCACACAAGCATTTGGCGGAACTCTCCAAGCGTGTACGGAAAACTTCTATTTTGGTTGGAGAAAAGCTGGCGATTATGCGCCTATTGCTGATTACGGTGCTTTTGTAATGTGGAAAGATATTCAATTATCCATAGACCAAATGGATAGAATAAGAAATTCCCATATAAAAGAAACAGCGTTAGGTATTAGACCCGATCTTATTAAGGGAGCATGGCTATTTGATGGAGTACCAGATCAAGAAGACGCGGTAGGCAGAACTTTATTTGATTATAGTCTTAGCGGTTATGACGCTGTTGTTGACCAAGGGCAAGCGTTAGGTATTGCGGATCAAGATGTTAGTTATAGGACAGGTGCTATTTCTGTAATATCTTCACCAGTAGGTGGTGGCGAAATAATAACAACAGCAACCCCTTCGCTTATAAACATAACCTTAAACTTAAACACGCCGACAAGTTTAATATCTAAAAGTAAAATAGCGAGTCCTTCTGTTTCAACATCTTCTATTTTAGTCGGAACCGCTTCAGCGTCAACTTCAGCAACTGTTTCGTCGATAGCAACTACTTCTCTTGAATTGGTAAGGCTTACCGTCGGGACGGCAATTGCTTCAACGGCGGCGAGTGTAAGTGCAATAGCAACCCCGTCGGTAGCGTCATCTAGTCTAACGGTAAATACGCCAGTAACGGTCATACAAGGAAATGCGACAGCAACACCGTCGGTAGTTTCTGTATCGGTTAATGTTAATAGTGTAACTATTACAGGCGGGGCGAGTAATACAGCAACACCGTCGTTAGCGTCTGTTATGGCAACTATACAAACGCCTACGGTAAGCATATCAAACGGACGATCTGTTCAACCATCATTAGTCACCTCAAGATTTAATGTTAATAGTCCGGATATATCTATAATTCAGAGTAGAACGGTTACACCGGATTCTTTACAGACTACGGTTAAAGTTTTTACTGCCTCGGCGACTCAGTTAGGATTAAGCGGTATTGTCAACGTTATATTAGAGGAGTCTAAAATTAGTAAATATTGGTATTTAAAAAGTGGGGTCAATTAATGAGTGATAAACACTATGTAGGTGAAGCTGGAACTTCTTTAAGGTTAGACACGGGTGTACTTGTTGGTTCAGCCGCTTTTTCATGGATTAAATACCGTGATCCTTCGGGGGTTGAGGGTACTTGGACGTCTTCCCTATTTGATAGTTATAGTTCTATAGCAGGAGCGACCGGAACTTATTTTTTATCACATACATTAGAGACAACAGATTTAAGTATTCCTGGTGAATGGAGATTTCACGCTTTAATAGGTGCCGTAGACGGCACTTGGTTGGGGGAGATGGTCAAAGTACAAGTCTTTGACGAATTTGAATAATAAAGGGAGAAGAATAAAATGGCACAAACTAGAAGAACAGTAATTTGGGTTGCTAAAGAGACAGTGACTGGAACTGACCCCGCCATGACAAGCTCAAACGCTTTACTAGCGTATGATGTTGATTTCACTGTCAACGGTGAGAAATTAGAGCGCCCTATTCTTAGGGATTCGTTAAGTCCTTTGGCTCACGTTAACGGTATAGCAGAGACAAGCTTAACTTTTAAAGTAGAGCTTAAAGGGGCAGGGTTAACAGGAACACAGCCGGACGTTCCGGAGATCGGAACGTTGTTAAACGGGTGCGGGTTTAATACTGGCGTGGCTAGCGGTACGGCGCGAACGTACAGTTTGGTCTCAAGTGAGTCTGATATAGGGTCTTTGGCTTTTCGTGTATTCCACGATCAGGGTACAGTTAATAAGGCTTTAGGTTCAAGAGGGAATGTTAAATTCACAATGCAAGCCGGACAGTATGGTGTTGCTGAATTTACTTTTACAGGGACGTATGTAGCTGTTGCTTCTTCGACAGTTCCTTCTTTAGCTGGCGGGGCTGATATACCGCCTGTTATTTATAACGCAGGGTTTCAAATAGCTGGGTTTAGTCCTGTTACAAGTCAAGCTGAAATTGACATGGGTAACGAAATATCCAGGAGAGACAATCTTAATGCTGTTACAGGTGTTGAGAATTTCCGTCTTACGGCAAGGAAACCAAAATTGAGCTTTGACGCTGACGCGGTAGCTGAATCAAGCAATCCATTTTGGGGAGATTGGGACGGCAACGTTATAGCGACATTTGCAATCCAAGCGGGAACCAACGCGGGCAATATCGTTGAGTTTACAGGATTGTTCGAGTACGAGCAAGCCCCTAAGAATTCGGATACAGACGGAATTAGAACATACGATTGTGTTGCGGCTATTGTATCAAGCGACGCTTCAAGTTCTAATGACGAACTGACTATTCGATTCCTTTAGGAGATAATTATGATAAGCGGTTTAGACTTAAACGCTACGGTAGACTTCACAATTCCTTCGGACAAAAAAAATCCTACTATATGGAAGTTAGGAGTTCTACCGAGCAATCTGTACGCAAGAATTGTTGAATCAGGCTCATCAAGCGGTGTTAACTCAGCGTATAGCCTTATTCAATGCGGTTTAAAAGGATGGGAAAACTTCAACATTGATTATTCAACTGAGGAAGTTTTTATAAACGGAGAGAAAGTAAACGCTGTTCCTATGTCTAAAGTTTCGAGAATACCTATTTCAATTATAAATGAGTTATCTTCTGAGATTATGAGAATACAGGAGTTAACGGGGGATGAAATAAAAAACTAGAACTGGCAGTCGATATACTCGACGAGTACGGGGGTGTATTAGATTGCCGAACGTGTGACGAAACTTTAATGAAAGAAAGAGGACACTATGAAGAAGGGATAGTTCCTTTTTTTGTAGACGGTAAACAGGTTTATAGATGCCCGATAACATTCATTACAAACTTGACATGGGAATATTTAAGAGCATACAGCTTTTATGATAAGAACTGTTTTCCTAACGGTACAGCATGGATAAAAGAATCAAAGCGGTATTTAACAGCTATGATGATTTTATCAAATGCTTACGGAAAAGCACAAAAAAGGCGTTTAGATGGCGAACACAGACCTAAACATAAGTTTAAAGCTCAACGATAAGGCGAGCGCAAAAGTTTTAGATATTATTTCTAAGATGGAAGGGGCTAACGTCAAGCTTGAGAAAAGCCAAAGGCGCGTTAATAGTTCCGTATCTGCGGGGACAAGCGTGTTCAGGACTCTAGGGCGTGTTGTCGCTGGGGTTCAGGTTTTAAGGTTCTTAAAAGATACTGGTAGCGCCGCTGTTAACTTTGAGGAAGCTTTTGCGGGTGTAAGAAAAACCGTCAACGCTACAGAAGCAGAGTTTAATCAGTTATCAGACGGACTTAAAGATATGTCCCGCGAG
>Ga0208644_1000747_pt1 | contig 28936 bp, 47 predicted proteins | sample VirMetDEL_Nov_18_FD_184517 | JGI IMG/M metagenome (GOLD analysis project Ga0208644, IMG submission 184517) | Aqueous microbial communities from the Delaware River and Bay under freshwater to marine salinity gradient to study organic matter... | ecosystem: Environmental > Aquatic > Marine >...
AGTAGCGTCATCAGCACCAAATTGAATTGTTCCTAAAACATCATTATTCACTATTTCTGTATCTGTGGTTTTAAAACTTAAAAATCCACCACCAGCTTTTTCTAGCTCAAGCTGATAGTCTGGAGAATCAGTTCCTATACCAAGACCAGTTGAATTAATAGCTACTTTATCAGAACCACCTGGCTTAAATGCAATAATTTGACCAGACTTGGACTGTATAATAGTTTTACCAAGATTTGATTGAGCTAATGCAAAAGTATTTGTAGCGTTTAAATCTATATGACTAAAACCAGCCATATCAGAATATCCGATGTTTCCTATATGCGCTCTTCCTATTTCTGCACTTACGTCTGTATCAGGTGCAACTGAAAGTAATTGGCTTGGAGATGTAGTTCCTATACCTACATTTCCACCTTGAGCATTTAATGCTATATTGCCGAACGTAGTGCCTTGACTAGCATAAGATTGTATTTGAAAATAACCAGAGGTATCTGCACTTGTACCAAGAAGAGCAACTGTTTTGCCTGAAGCATATTTACCAATTGTCATGTTTGATGCACCACTACCATTGTAGACATTTAGATTGTGTGTTGGAGAATCAGTTCCTATACCTACGTTGCCAGTAGAGGTAATTCTCATATATTCTGTAAGAGTAGAATTTAATGAAGTTTGAAAAACTAAAGCTCCATCTTCACTTGCATTAGTTGAAGATTCTACTACTGTACCAAGTTTAGCGTAATCGTGTATATTGCCAGCACTATCATTAGCCGAAAGAGTTAAAAATCCACCTGAAGCAACTGAAGAACGATGTAGTCTCAATTGGTCGCCAAAAGAAGTATTTGAAATTTCAAGGGTCATTGATGGAGAAGAAGCTCCTATACCTACTCGTGAATTAGTAGTATCTACAATAAAAACATCTCCACCATCATCATTCTTGCGAACTAATAAGGCTTCTGTATTGGTTACATCAATTACTTGTGTACCTTGAACTATCTCATCAAAGCTAAGTGAACCACCTCCACTTACTTGTAAATCTCCTGATATAGTAAGGTCACCATCTATTGTTCCTCCATTACCGAAGTCCTCAGTAATAGATTTAATCATAGAACTCTGCATCTAGCACTCCACCAATCTAACTGCACCAGTTGTTGTACTAGTAGAATTGTAGTTAAAATAAATTGTGTTTCCTAGTCCTCTAGGAACTGTGATAAAAACCATTGTATTCTTTGGAATAATTAAATCATTACTTGCATTTACATTAGCTTCTGCTGTTGTAAAGTTAAAATAAATTTCTACTGCACTATAAATACCTAGTGTTCCAGTATTACTTAATAATGATTTATGAATTGTATTAGCGACATCTGCTGAACTTCCAGCAGTTCCAACACTTGCAACTGTCCAACTTCCACCAGTCGTTGTGTTTAATGCTTCTTGTACTGAATATGTATGTAAATCTGCCATTTTTACTTCCTCTCTAAGCTAATGACTAAGCGTGAATGAGTCGTTAGTCTGTTTATTTTTTCTTTTTAGTCACTTTCTTTGCAACTTTCTTTACTACTTTTTTAATAGAAACCTTTTTAAAGGGTTTTTTATAGGGCAGATGGTTGTTTTCGCTCATTACCCTTATAAACCCTTGACTTTGTAATTCTTCTAGTTTTTCAGGGTGTTTTTCTAGCAAACTGTCCTCAAGTCTTTCCATCCTATTTGTAATTTTATTTAACCAATATTGCATAAAATCTCCATTAAACTAGGGGAGTCAGCGCCAACCCACTCCCCTAGATTTCATTTGTCAACCTATGTGTTAATCTACGTTAGTAAACTTAACACCTTTGATATTATCACTATCATCTAGGATTTTAGTTCCATAGACCATGTCAGCAACAATTTTAGTACCAAGAGCATCAATCGAATATTCTGATTGAACTCTTACATTTTGTTGTACTGCTACAACTCCAGCTGATTTATGAAAAACTGCACCAGCTATTGTTGAACTTGTCCCAGCAGTTGAAACAGTGTTGCTCATATATACGTCGATTCCGTACAAAGAACCAACTAAACCTGACCTTAATCCTCTGTTTCCTTCTCCGACTGCGTCATTTCTAATGAAATATTGAGCAATTCCAGCACTAGGATTGAGAATATCTGCAAATAAAGTTGGATTAACAACCATAGCACATTCACCATCCATATAAGGAATATCATTTTCACCTAATGTTGCTAGTACGCTTTCAAAAACCGCTGCAGTTAAAGTATCATCAGCAGATAAAGCTTGAGATTGATTTAAACCATCTAACTCAGCCCAAATATCAGCATCTAATTGACGAGCAAGAGCTTCACCCATCATTCTAGTGTATTTTTCTACTAAATCTGCTTCAGCTTGAATCAAAGTAATATCTTCAAAAAGTTTTCCAACATATTTGTGTTTATTCAAAGATAATTGAGTTTCAGTAGTTGCAGTTGCATCATAAGATACATCAGAACCAGCAGACTTATCAGAAGCACTAATTAAAGATATTTCAGGAACATGAACAACATCCCCAAAACCTTTAGAACCTACTAAAGCTGAATAATCTTCAATTAATCCTCTAAAAACAGTTTTTCTTTCGAAGAATTTAAAAATTCCATCTGACCAAATTTCTGGAACAAAGTATTGTTCAGTGCTATTAGTCGAAGCATTTCCTTGATAATGTTTAGCCATTTTTTAATCCTTTTCTAACCTTTACTTTCTAATATAGCCTTGTAATATTTTTCCCCAGTTAGCTCTTCTTTCCTCTGCGTCCATCTCTGTCCAATTTTTATTCTCAGTATTAGAAGTTCTTGCTGGTGTTTTATCCGTAGGAACTATATCAACATTTTTATTTATTTTATCAGTTAAAACTCGAAGTTGAGAAACGCTTAAATCTTTAAATAAATCACGTTCTTCTTCTCCAAATTTTTCCAGAAGCTCTTCTTTATAAGAATTTTCAGCACTTTTTAATCTTTCGTAATCAGATTTAATAGATTCTAATTCAGATTGTTTTTTAGTTGCTAATTCTTCCCATTTATTCTGTTCAACTAATTTTTCTTCCTCTTGCTTCTCAAGGTTTTTAGTTAATTCATTTAATTTAGCTTCTGCTTCTTGTGCCCTACTACGATACTTTTTCGATTCTTGTATGTAACTATTGACATCAGGCGTTTCATTAGTTTCATTCTGACTATTAGGAGTCACCTCTTGTGCATTATCTTGCACTGTTTCTGTTTCTATTTCAGACATTCTGTCCTCCATTGGTTAAGTATATTTCTTTCTTAATTCTTTTACTCTTTCAGTTCTATATAAAGCTTTTTCAAGTTGTTCACCTCTATAAGTAGAAGGAACTAACGTACATCCACAATGCAACCCACATACAGAAAAACCACTTCTAGGCAAACCAGATATTTCCCATTCTTCATAACTAGCTACTTGACCATGCCTAGGTAAACAATCAGGGCAAGTGTTTCCACCTCCAGTAATCCAAGTATATTCTTTAACATTGTTAGATTCAAAAACACTCCTTGAAGCTTCTGTACTCGCCATTTGAATAGCGTTACCAGTTGTATTTTTAATAGCATTTCTATAAGTGCCGAAAATTACACCGCCTTCCTTTAAATCTGCAAGTAATATGTTTTTAATTACAGAATCATCTGCTCCAGTCAATCTTAAAGTATCTATAGTTAAAGATAAATCTAAAGCAGTTTTTCTTGCTACAGTTTCAGCGTGTAACCCTATTATAATTTCTAGAGTAGCTAATCTTTCATCAATCTCAGGCACGTCTTAATATCCTAGATATTGCTCTTTCTATCAATCTCAATCCTTTCTTTTCTTGTTTTTTAGTAATGCCAAACCATTCTCGTTTAGGTAAACCGGGATGATTTACTTTTTTAGCAAAATATTTATTCCCCCTAGAGCTAAATAGCGGTCCCAATACATTTGCAATCTTAGGTTTAATAACATACGGAGCAGTACCTGATTGATGATAGGTCGCTACTTCAGCTCTTTTTTTAGGAGGAATAATTATATTTATTTGTTTGTTTTTTGTAGCTCTTTGTTTAGAATACACATTCAACATAATACCTTTGCCATATAAAGGGATTCTAGGCTTTGGAAGATTTTTAAATCTTTTACTATGTATAGTAGAAGCAGATAATTTTATAAAAGGTTTTTCGTGTATATCTTGACCATTCGAAAGTCTTTTTTTATGGTCTAACACAACTGAACCAGCCATCATATTAATTTGTTTAGATAAATCAAATCTAACCTTAGATAAATCAAAATTTTTAGAAATGTCTAATTTAAGCATTATGATTTTTCCATTATTTTATTAGCAAACTTTTTACCTTCTTCAAATCCTTTCTTTATTTCTTTAGAATGTTCGTCTAAAAAACTAGAGCCTAACTCTAATAAATAAGATTCAGGGTCTAATAAAAGTTCGTCTAAATCGATAGCTTCTAATATTTTATCTGCATCTTTAGCCATTTTTAATTTTGTAATCTCTATAATATCTAAATAACTATTTACTATTTTAGCCAAGATTTCTCAAACCTCCGAATGTAGGTCGTTGTGGAGCAGTTGCTTCTGATTCTGCTTTTTTCTCTTCTCTAACTTCGCCTAATTTGTTTTGAATCTCTTCATCAGTCATATCAGGGTTAAAATACAAAAGAAGTTCTTTTTGTGTCATTATCCCTTTATCAAGTTTCCAATCAAGCCAATTTCGTTCTTCTTGTGGCGACATAGGAAATGATATTTCTTCAAAATCCACTGCGTAATTTTCAGATAAATTTATCAGATTATGTTTATCTAATAAAAGCCTATCTATTTTATACCTAGATTGTTCCCATTCACGAAACATAGCTTCATCAGATTGTCTAGATTCTAAATTTTCAATTTCTAAAATTCTCAAAGCTTCTCCACTTGGAGCATTACCCCCTGACTCACCCCACCTAATTCTTAAATGATTATTCTCAGCAGTTTGATTTGCAAAAGCTTTAACTGCTTCAATCATCTCTAGAATATTTCCTGATGGTGAAACATATTGAAATGAAGCTCCTTCAGGTAATAAAATAGCGTTATCTATACCACTTTTTATTTGGCTTTGTCCTTCATCAACTCCAGTAAAGACTGGTTGTCCTAGCTTAAACCTAACCCCTAAAGCTATCTCTGTCATAGCTATACCTATCTGAACTGCACTTCTGACAACATCATAAGCATTCGATGGAAACTCTACTCTACTTACTGGATTAATTCCATAAGGATTAATCATTTCAGGATTTCCTTCAACCGCATATCTTTTACCATTATTATCAAATCTAAAATGCATTCCCGGTAAACCATCTCTATCTTCTGACCAAAAAACATTTATTTTCTTACTTAAATCTTTTTCAATTTCCCAACTATACGCAAAAGGTTCTGATTCTCCATGTATGTAATATTCTCTTACATTTGGCAATATTTCATAGAACAAACGCTTATTTCGCTCATCAACAGATGTTTTAAAATGACAACTTCCTAACAACCAAGCTAATTCTGAAAATATTCTAGTCTTTGAATCTAATTTATAAGCAAGTTGTCTATAGTTGCTATCTTCTTCTCCATTAATAAATCTTTTAGGAGGGGATTTATAAAGCATCATTCTAGCTCTAGAAAATCTAGGAACAACTCTCTGCGGAAAAGTAGGAACTTGTTTTAAAGAGTCACTATTAAACCACTGTGCTAAATGATTATCTAGATTATCGTTAAAATAAAATTCTAATGCAGTTTTCTTTTCAGCTTCTTTTCTTTCATTATCTTCTTGGTTTGCCCTCATTACAGATTCTAAAACTATTCTTTCAGAATACTCAGGGAGTACAACCGTGTTAACGCTTCTACCTACATTTAACATATTTACCTCTGTTACTAATTATGCCCCCCTTTACCAACTTGTTGAAGTCGCCCTTAACCATTTAACTGGAAAACGATATTCAATTAAATATGAACAAGCATCCAGAGCGTGAGTTCTTTCTAAATCCATCTTTTGTATACCGCCAGTCTTTACATCTCTTAAACATTGTTCTAAATCTTTTATCAATTCTACGCATTTAGGGTCTACAGTCATGCTAATATTACCATCAGCGTCTAGTAATTTCCTATTTAAAGCGTTCAATCTGTCTCTATGAGATGGATGTTTTAACCTAGCTCTAACAGAAAATCCATTCTCTTTCAATATTGCGTGGTCTGACCTATTCGAAGTAGTGCTTCTAGCTTGTCCAGCAGGGTCAGGATATATAATTTTTATTTCAGGATATTTATTTCTAATCACTCTAGCCATTTCTTCTGTATTAGAATTTCTTAAAATAATTTCATCAAAATAATGTATTGTGCCGTCAGAATATTCATAAACACATACTGCAGACATTTTAGAGACATTAAAATCCATTCCAATGTAAACATTGCTTGATTTTTCAGTTGTTGTTTTTAAATGCTTCTTCCTATCAAAATTATAAGCACATCTATTTTGAGCAGTTTCAAAAGAAGCTTCAAATTCTTGTTTAAAGATTCTTTCATCCATAGTTCTTTTAGCTCTTTCAATTTCATTAGGTGAAACCCAACCACCTTCTACAGTTGTAAACTGCCAACTCTTCCAATCTTTATCTCCGCCTTGACCTTTTAAAAATAAATCATAAAACCCATTGGAAAAACCATCAGGTGTTCCTATAAACAAAGCACTTGAATTAGGGTTAGTTGTCATCATTGGATAAATGACTTCTTGCCATACATTACTTTTCATATAAGCGTATTCATCTAATACAACTCTATCTAAATGCGAACCTCTTAGTTTAGCTGAATCTTCAGAACCTTTTACCGCTACTTCACAATCATTTATATTAAATCTCAATTCAGATTCATTTGTTCTAGCTAAAGGTGAATTTTGAATTAATTTTTTCAATACTGGGAAAGCAACTAATTTACCTTGTCTATATGTTGGCATTACTATCCAACGCCTTTCATTTGGTTTTAGTTTCCCCATTAACAGCCACATAAGACTCAAGTAAGTTTTTCCAAATCTCCTCCCAGCTACAACTACTTTAAATCGAGCTGGATGAGTAGCGATTTCTTCCATTACTGGGGACATTCTAAACATTATATATTATCTAAATCAGGATTACCAGTTTTTATTAACTGTATTGGTTCGTGAGTTTCTACGCTCATTGTCATCATTGGCTTACCCTCTGTTCTATCTGCTATGAATTGAACTGCCCAAGGTTTTCCACTTACAGCATACATAAAAGTTGTTCTTAAAACTGCTTCTTGCATATTCATATTTTCAACAGATTCAGCGTCAAATTGTTTTTTCAATAAAACTTTTAATTCTTCAGGTACATCTTCTGCTCCTATTCTTCGCAATAAATCAGGTATTGAAGTTGTTCCTTTAGGTCTGCCATTTTTATTTATATTTCTAGGATTTTCTTTAAATCCACCTTTTCCAGTTAAATTAGCCATCTTGTATCAACTTGTTTTTACTGGTTGTCAGGCACCCAACTAGGTGACCACTCAGCATTTTTAATAATATCAGTTTCAGGTATTCCTTGCCTTATAGATAAACGAACAACTTCTTCTGTTTCCATCTGCAATCTATGACAAATTTCTTCTAAACTCGTTCCACTATCTACCATTTCTTTCACTATCTTTGACATATTAAGAACAGAATGTGTTCCTCTTGCTCGATTGTGCCTTATAGTTGCCATCTGTTGGCTCGATTTATCCTTAGGGTTAGTAAATACTACTGGAATCATTCCCTTGGTCATATTCCTTAGTTTAGGGTCGTCGCTAACTGTCCATCTATGGAAACCATCTATTATCTCATAATTTTTAGTAATTACTATAGGCTGAGTCCAACCATCTTCTAAGATAGATATTTTTAATAATTTTAATTCAGGAGGTGCTACAAAATTAGGATTATAATTATTAGGTTTTAATTTATCTCTATTTATCCATGTTACTTTGCTTATAGGTTGGTTATCTACCGTGGTTTGCTCTTGCATTTTCAATTGTTATTCCTCTTTTGTCTCTTTCTTTTTCAGAATTTCTATTCATCATACCTACAGTTCTTCCTTTAAAATCTCCTTTAATAACTAACTTACATAAATATTTATAAGAGCATCCTGATAAAATATGAGGAATCTCTTCAGGTAAAGGTTCATCTGTCATTCTATAATGTATTTTAATTGCATTATTAATATTTGTTTTTACTTTATGTAAATATTTATCTTTGTAATTACTTAAACATATATGTAAAAAAGCTTTCCAAGTCAAATGTTCAGGTTTTCCATCTTTGCGAACTCCCCATAATTCTGTATTAGAATATAACTTAGCACTATTCACACCTTTAACTCTCTTAATCATCTTTGCCCACATATCAGGAAAACATTCAGAATATAAAGCTAAATTACGCAAAGGTTCTTCTCCAAAAGGTTGCGAAACTCTTTGCCCTGATAATTTATTATATAATTTAGTTTTATTAAAAAAATCATAAGTCCTATTATAATCTAGTTGTTTAATATTAACTAGCCTCCAAACATCTTCAGACATCCAATCATATATAGGATAACCATTAAAAGTCAAGCAATTTAATTTAGTTCCATTTTGCAAATCCACAGTATTTATAGATTCAGCAGTATAAACAACCTTCCCTTTAGGTTTATTAGAAAACATTCTTAAACGCCTTAGAGATTCTTGAGCCCTAATACCTAATACTCTAATAGTATTTTTCTTGTTGTGTTTAACTTGCATCCAATCTACATAAGACATACCAAATTTAAAATCTTCATCTTCTATAATAGCATTCTCAGGTAATTCCCTTACCCATAAATCTTTTTCTTCAGGATTCCAACAATACCAATAAGGTTGTTCATTAGAACAAGCATTTCTATGTTTAAAAGGTAAACAAACCCAACTTAAATCAATATTAGGGTTTTTAGATATTCTTGCTACATACTCAACTGTGGTAGGATGAATTACTTCTTCATCAATAAAAACAACTTTTACGGGAAGTTTATTTTTTTCTTCTGCAATTTCTAAAGCAACTGTTAAAACTGCAGTGCTATCTTTGCCCCCACTAAACATAACAAAAACATCATCATAACTTTCATATATGTCTCGCATCCTATCTAAAGAAGCATCATAAACATTCTGTTTTAGTTTTTTTATTTTTGACATTTATTATTTATTTAATTATCTGATAACTTTAGATTGTATTTCTTTTATATTACTAGCACTAACTCCATCAACAATAGTTCTATTTATCATAGGATGTTTTTCGTGTTGCGGTCCATAATCGCTATCAGGATGATAAGCTATTACATCCATAGTGGAATCAAATGTTTGAAAACAATGGCTACCGTTTTTATATTGTTTACCGCTTAAACCTTTTGAATATTCGCCAGTTTCTTCGTGTATTATAAAAACTTGCCCAGTATATAATTCAATATCTCCAAAAGGTGTAACGCAATTTCCTTTACCTTTTGCTACCATTCCAACTCGCATAGAAGGATGCGTATGCATTGTTTGGTCTATCTTATCAGGGAAATGCAAATGATTTAAACAAGCATTTCCTCTTAAAACTGGTGGAATCAATAAAGAGTCTGTACATCCATCAATGTAATTTAACCTACCTTGCTCTTCTATCTCACCGCCAATCATATTCATGCCTTTTTCACCGAGTCTTTGAATTATAATACCCTTACCCCCATTTATCTCAAATTTCTTGTTAACGCTAAAATACATACCTGATTTTAAAATAAATTCGCTTGTGTCTGTTGATAGCAACGTGTCGCCTTCGAACACAAAACCAAAATAAGTATTAGCATAAGGCATTCCATTTATTGTATCATCATATCTAGAAAATTCTGCTGGTTTGTTATCAAAAGCATATAGTTTCGTTGGGTATCTGTTTTCTACATAACTATAAAGTAACCCATTTGTTAATTCCCAACTACTAAAACTAGGATTGTGCATTTTTAGACTCCACGTATTTACTACAAACAATTACTAAAGCATCTTCAAAGCTGTCTATTTCATAATCAACTTTTACTTGATTTAAAACTTGGACAACTCTTGCTTTATTATCTTCAGATAAAAACAGTTTAAAATTATGAGAACTTCCAGCATCTTTTAATAACTCAGGTTCTTCTTCTTTGTATTTGTTTTCATCTACATCAAGCAATTCATTACTAAAATCAGTAACTGGTATTGTTAAACCCCAATTCTGCAAATCTTCATATCCCCATTCATTTGCTATTTTATCCCAATCCCATTCACCAGTATTTGCATTTAATCTTATATTAAGTTCTTTTTCTTTAGATTCTGATAGGTTTATTTCATTAACTGGAATTTCCTCTATGTTTAAAAATCTCGCAACTTTTAATCTCTGATGACCACCTATTACAATGTTTTTTCTCTTAGGGTTTGAGTTAATTATTATAGGTTCTACAAAACCAAATTTATTTATTGATTTTTTTATATCATCAAATTGTTTATCTGTTAATTGCCTAGGATTATATTCAGCTTCTTTTAGTTTATTAATATTTACAAGTTTTATTTCCATGTTTTTCCAGTTACAAAGTTTGTCAAAGTAGTTTTACGCTTTTTAGGTTTATAAGGGCATTTATTCATTAGTGATATTTTACTAACATTTTTAGCAATACCGCAATAGGCTTCTTTTCTATAAGTTCCAGCAAAAGGACAACTTTTTTTATCTTTATGCAATTTACATACTTGGAACATAATCAACCCTACAACAATTAGAACCTTCTTTTAATTGCCACTTATCATTAGGCATTTCTCGTTTTCCACATTTACCGCAATAAGCTTTGTATAATCCAGTAGGTGTTTTTTGGAAAGTAGATTCAAAGCTAGGTTTGTTAATAATTTTCTGTTCTTCTTTAAAATTCCAACTAGACAAACACATCTTCCAGTTTTTAATTTTAGTTTTTCCTCTATACCATCCACTAGCTTCATAATGTTGATAAAACTTTTCTGCATTCTTATCAACATCAGGAACTTTTTTTGTTTTAAAATAATCAATAACCTCTTGTAAATCTCTAGGCTTTGATTTATTAACTTTGGTTTTATTTTCTTTTATTATATTATCTTTTATTATATTATTCGTACCTTTTAGAACCTTTCCAAAGCTTTCTTTTTCTTTAGGTCTATCTTTAACAATATCAGCATATTTAGATTCTGCTCTTCTATGTCCTATTTTTTGGTTTTTTTCAAATCCTATAAATTGAACACAAACATTCTCTTCATAAAGTATTAAACCATTATAGACTAAACTAATTAAAATTCTATTGACCCAATCAGTAGATTGTTCGCAACTAGGAATTATTTGGTATTTTAATTCAAATAAATTTCCAGTAACTCTTCCATAATCATCCATAAATGGTAGCATTCTCATATATAACCATTGAGCTTCCATTGATAATGAATTGAATTTAGGGTCTATTGCTATTGACCTATTTATCATTCTTCCTTTTGCCATATTGCACTCCCATACTATTTAGCATTTTTTTCTTTGTATTTGTTTAAACGATTCTTTAAATAATCATAATTATCTTTGCTTAAAATATCAGATTTTTTAACTCTATTATTTGACCTAGATATTAAATTATTAAATTTTTCGCTTCCTAGCTTAACAATTTTATGTTCCCTATGCAAATTAGGATGACTGCCTAAATATTGATGACATCCATGGCATAAAGCTTCACAATTATCAAAATCAAATCTTGTGGAATATCTTGCTCTACCAAAAAAGTGGGAGCAGTGCAAACCTTGTCTTTTACCTTCAGGGTAATATTTACTACATCTTTGACAAGTCCATCTGTCTCTTTCTCGAACTGCATTCGAAAATACTGCATCCCACTTTGTTCTTTTAATACCCATTAGAAAGGTAAATCGTTATCTTCTGCAGTGTTTTTATCAACTTTTGAAGATACATCTGAATGTATCAAAGCATCCATACCACAAGCAATTTCAAACATTTTTGGCATTATATCTTTTATTAATGCTACTTTATCCGCTACGTTTTCATCAGTGTTTATATTTGACACTAATCTAGTTGCATTATTAAAAGCCATACCCCATTTAATATTCATATCTGTGTCTCTAGATTTTGGCTGTAAATCAGGATGATATTCTTTATCTGTTACTGGTTTATCCCATTCAACTTCTGATATACTAACTTTATAAGTAACGCCTCTGTCTGTTGCAATCATTGTAATATCTACTAATTCGCCCTTACTATAATCAACTAATTTATTATATAAAGCTGAAGAACATTTAAGTTCAAGATTGTCTCCTTTCTTAAATGTAATTGGGTCTTTATCGCCCCATTTTTCAGCAGTATAATTGTCGCCAATATTAATAACAGGAATGTGATATTCTAAATTATTAAACTGGTTCATCTTGCCATTAATTTGAGAAGGTTCTTGTCTTAATTGCAAAGATAAGGTTTTATCTATATGTGTATTTTTCTTTAGTTGTAAGTACATTGCTACTCCTTATTTAGTTATTATTTGTGTAAAAATGTTAATAAATATGATAACATAAACTATTGGCAAAACTGCTTCTAGTATATCGTGAAAGCTATCTATTATCTTTTCTAATTTTTCCATTGTGTAATCCAATTGTGTATTACGGTAATTATTAGCATTAAACCAAATATAATAATTAACCAAGTTAAAAAAACAAATCCAAGCAATAATGAATTTATAATCCATTCAGAAATATTTAATAAAATCATTCTAGCTCCTCTACTCTCAATAAATCAATGCATTTTTGCAATCTTTTTATATCACCTCTTCTTCTGCCTTTACCTATTGCGTCAATATAATAAACATCACTTACCAAAACATCAGTATATTTAACAATAATGCTTTTTGCTTTTTCAAATTCTTCAGATATAACATTAGTCCAATCTTCGTCTTTAAGATTTTCTTCCCAACATATTTCTATTTGTCGGATAGGTCTTAAAAATTTAGTCAAATCATAATCAATAAAATGAAGTTTTGCATAATACATTTTCTTATTTAAATTAAAAGGAATAGCCATCATATGTCCAATCTCAAAGGTTCGCCTATTTCAACAATTTTATATTTAGCAAACTTACCAGCTTTGTTTGCATTGACAATATTTAGACCCTCTTCTTTAAGGTTAAAAATAATTGGTGCTAATCTCATTGAGCCAAACATTTCGTAAGCTTCTTTAGGAGTTATTGAGCGACCGCTTTTTAACCATCCTCTAACTTTATCAGTTTTACTTCGTTTATTTTCCATATCTTTTTTCATAATTGTCCTCCAGTTTGTTTAATCTTTTATGAGCCATTCCGTTTTCTTGTATCTTATTTGACTTTAAAAGAGATTTATAGAAATTAATAATAAATAATTTAGTCATCATTTATCTCCCTTTCTGATTTATTGTAAAAAATTTCATCTAACAAATTTTCTGTTTTAGTACCTATGTATTTTAATGACACTTTCATATCTTCAGAATCTTGAGTTTTTACAGTTTCAGTAAATACCCATAAACTTTTTAAGAAATCAACGGATTTTTTAAAATATTTTTCTTGTTCTTCTGCTTTAGTCATATAAACAATCTGACAAACAATATCTCTGTAATCAGATTGATTTTTGCATTTTTTAATATCAATCTCTTTTATTAAATCAAAAGCATCTTTCATAATAATCCTAATTATTCTTGAGTGGCAGACTCATTCGTTGTGACCAAACAACGGAGTTGAGAAAAGATAGAATCTGCCGACTCAAGGTTTTTAATAAAATATTTGGTCAATTCATTTGAATCTAATTTTTTATAACTATCACTTACTTTTAATACTTTAAGTTCAGGACAAGAACCTAAATAAGAGTCAAATTTTCTAGTCATAGCTTCTTTAACTTTGACAATTAAATAATCAATGTCATCATCACATATAACATTATACCCTGATGCGGAAGAGTATGGTGCTACACTATGTTCTACTTCAACAATGTATCTAGGCTCTTTATCCATTACTTACCTCTTTTCTTAACTTTGCTTGTTTTTCGTGACTTAAATAAGCCATAGGCAACTCGATAGGAAGTGTGCCATCATAATAGATAATAAACCACCAACTATCATTATCATATTTGCATAAGTCAGATAAAATATATGTTTGGTTATGTTCTTTATGGCAAACATACTCATCATACCACTTAGCAATTGAAGAATAACTACTGAGTATAATTGTCTCAATAAATGGATACTTTCCCATTACTTACTTCCTTTAAGTAAATTTGAAAACAATTTAGTTCTTAAAACATATAATCCAAATTTTTCATCTTCAAGTTTATCTGTTTGTAAATCAGATAATTCTTTGTTGTTTAATGTTTTATTAAGGTTGTTAATTTTCTCATTTAATAGAGAATCTAACAAGTTTAAATCCATTTCGTTAAAATTATTCATTTGTTTCTCCGTATTTGATTTGTTATTTATTTTGGTCACATAAGAACCTACAAACTGCAATAATACTTGTCAATACTTTTTTACAATTATTTTTATTTGTTACTATATATATATATATGAGTAAAGTTTTTTTTACAAAGTTCTTGCAAGTGATACTAGCATTCTTTATGTTCTGTTGTGACTAATCAACAAACAACAAAAAAAACGGAGTTAGAAATGAGAAAAGGAAAATTTAATATAAACAGAGATTTCGGAATTGAGATTGAATATCTCAGACCATCAAACGTATCCAATGAAATTATTGCTAATGCAATACAATCAACAGGTATAGATTGCAGAGTAGAATCATATAATCACATAACAAGAAATAATTGGAAAATTGTTTCAGATTCATCAGTATATAACACTTTACCTAATATGGCTGGACATAATGAAATTGTTTCACCTAGATTAAAAGGTTATGATGGTTTATTAGAATTATCAAAAGTTTTAAAAGTTCTTAATGATAAAGGTTGCAAAGTAAATTATAACTGCGGTATCCATATTCACCACGATGTAACTGAGAAAATGGTATCTAACAAAAAAGAAGCTAATCAGTTCTTATTTAACTTAATTAAATGGACAGCTAAATTTGAACATCATATATATAAATTAGTTTCTCCTTCTAGATTAGACAGACGCAGATATTCTATACCAGTAAGAGAATGTTTTTATGGTTTCAGAAATAGCAGTAACGCTAAAGTCGTAACTAATAAAATCTCAGAATTATTAAAAAGAGATGTCGACAACAAATACAGAAATAATAATTGCGAGATAAATAGTAACCAAACTTATCCTCAGATTCAAGGCAATCGCTCTTGTGGTCTTAACCTTAGAAATGTATGGACAAGAGGCTCAGTTGAATTTCGTTACCACAACGGTAGTTTAAACTATGATAAAATTGTTTCTTGGTTGATGGTTACACAATCAATCGTGAATGTTGTTGAATCTAAAAAATACGTTATCCTTAAATACGTTGAGAATAACGCTAAAGGTTTTAATAAATTTTTAACTGCTCTCGGTTTCAATAAACCTAATGCTGATACAGTTATTAAAAGTGCAAAGAAATATAGCAGAGCAAGATACAAAACTCTATCTTCAATGGAAGCTAATTACAGAGGGCATAGAAGTTATGCTTATGTTGCTGATGGAATTGCAAATAATTAATAAGGAGACAAATACAATGTGTGGATTAGCCGGAATAATACTAAAACAACAAACTCGCAAAGATTCTGAAATTGACAGAATAAAAAAATCTTTCGAAATAATATTAAAACAAGCAAACACAAGAGGCGGACATGCTACTGGGTTTGCCTTAATTGATAAAAATGGCGATTATGTTTTATGCAAAAGAGACAAAGATGCTTATAAATTCTTTACTGATAATGAAGTAATTCAAAGCATTGATTTAACCTACGATAATATTACTTGTTTAATGGGACATACTAGGTACGCAACTTTAGGTTCGCCATCTATCAATTCTAATAACCATCCCATAAGAACCGGTAACACTATAGGAACACATAATGGTTCAATTCATAATCACAAAGAATTGTTTCACAAATACAATATGACTAGATTTGCTCAAGTAGACTCAGAAGCTATCTTTAGATTATACGAAGAATCAGATAACGCTAAAGATTTTGCAGATAATAAATTACCAAAAGTTCGAGGTCGTGTAGCTATTGTTTGGGCAGATTTAGAATTTCCTGATTATGTCTATGTTGTTAAAGCAAACAATCCTTTTGAAATTGGCTTTGTGCCTTCGTTAAATATCTATGTCTATGGTTCTACTAGAGAAATCATAGATTCAGCTTTCAGAGGCAAATATGAGCCAATAAACATAAAACCTAATACTATGATAAGAATAAACACTAAAACTTTGCAGATAAGAAGTAAAAATATTACAATAACAAAACCAATTGAAACTAAAAATAGTTTTTACAATCCTAAAATTGGAGCTTACCAAAAAACATCGCCTAGATTTGTTCCAAGATTTTCATTCTCAGACCAACAGAAATTATTCACAAAATACAAAACACAAGATGGTTCAATTATAAGGAAAATTAAATAATGCTTTTATTCGTTTACGGTACATTAAAGAAAGGCGGAGTTAATCATTCTGCTTATTTAAAAAACTCTACATTTGTAGGTCAATACAGATTAAGCAAAGTAAAGCTAGTAGATTATTCACACGGTTTCCCTTATTTGCTTCAAGGTTCTAGCAAAGATTTTGTTTATGGTGAATTGTATGATGTAACACCAATTACTATAAAACATATCGATAGGCTTGAATCTGTAGGTTATTTGTACGATAGAAAAATTATAAAACTTTCAAAAACTGATTATCCAGCCAATAATGCTTATTATGCAAATGATGACAAAATGGATTTGAATTATTATCAATCAAGAAAATTAGATTACGAAAAAACTAATTTAATTAAAAACGGATATTGGCAAGTAAAAAATCCAGTAATATTTAATGTTTACATTGATAATAGAAAATATTCAGATGTTGCAACTAAATTAATATTCCATATGAGATTTTTTGATGGCGATAGAACCCCTACAAATTTTGAATATATGAAACTTGTTAAAGCTAGATGTCACATAGATGAACTTAGTACAGATAATCAAGAATTATTTATAAGACAATGTATTTTCTTCGGAATAATTACAGAATTTGATAAACCGAAAATTGTTAATTAAATTTTACTATGGAATACAAAGAATTAATTAAGATAACTGGAATAAAACAAAGTTTTTTAGCTAAACATATTGGCGTTTCAGATTCTATGTTTTCGCTTCAATTAAATAAAAAAAGAAAGTTTACTAAAAAGCAAAGACATATTTTAGATAGTATTTTAATAAAATTATTATATAGCAATAATTAATTTACCAAGATTCTTCTATATCTAATTTTACATCCCAAATATTTGGTGCTGATTGAGTTGCTGAAAAATTATTATTTAATAATCTAAATATTCCATAGTCGCTTTCGTTTGTAGAATCTTTATCTATGCTAAATAAAAACGGATGATGTTTTCCTACAATTTTATTAAAAAATGAATTATGTATAGTTAAAGTATTAAACCATTCTGTAGGGTTATTAGATGCAGAATTATTAGAAAACATATCCGTATCATTAACAAAACTAAAATTCATTGAATGTTTAATCCGACCATTTCTTTTATTAAAAACATAATTGCTTGTGTTTGTATTTGAATTATTATTCCAAGCTATTGTTTTTTCCCAATCAGGCTGTCCAAAGTTTGTAGCAGTAGCATAACTATTTCCACCAAGAGATTTTTTTAATTTTGTGCCATCATAATCAATTGAAGTATTTACATTTAAATCAGGCGAATGTGGAAAATCAAAATATTCACCATACATAATAGAACCTATTATAACATTAGTAGCAAAATTCTGGGCAGTTCCTCCATCATCAGAAATGCTAATTCTCACATATCTATTATTAGAAGTTTGTGTGCTCCAAGTTATAAGAGTCCATCCATTTTGTTGAGGGTCAATTTCACCGGCAGTATCATTCGCATCTGCGTTTATTAATTTTGTATGGTTTGCAGTTGTTGAAACTTTTGTAGCACTTGACATATCTGCGTTATCACTAATCTCAACTACTAAAACTGCGTCTGCATTATGAAAATTATGATTTAATATTGCTAGATAATTAGATTCTGCTAATGAATTTGTATCAAGTCCAGTATCAAATTGTATGTAAAATGATTGATTTTCTTTTGCTATGTTTACAGAGTTTGCTGGTTTTAAATCAAATAAATTTGCTTCCGTACCACTATTAAAAGTAACAGAAGTTGAACCATCATCTTGTTTTATTGTTATGTCGTTTAAATCTCTCCATCCATTAGTCAAACTTTGGCTTATCAAATCTGTATATGCCCTAGGTGTTTTTATTCTATTATAACTCATTAAACTTCCCTTGCTTTAATATTTAATTGACCTCTTTTTCTTGTTATAGAGATTACTATAAAATTTTTACTTGACCAATTACCTCCGAAAGGCTCAATAGTCATATTGCTAAATGTTAAAAAATCGCCTACATCAATTCCATATTTACTAGGATTTACAACATTGAAACTAATTAAATGTTTAACTTCTCCAAGAATATTATTATAATAAGTATAAAAATCATCATTAACATTACCACTTGAAAGAGTAGTTGGTGATGTTGCTGGAGCAGATACTAAAGCATTTAATTTAATCTGCTTTTTATTTTCTTTAGAATCTACGTTATAAGCTGAAATGGAAGTTGAATTACTTGCATTTACTTCAGAAATATATCCACTTGTGGCTGGATGTTTTTCGTACTCTATGTCCATGCTAGTAATAATTTTATCAAAAGATGTTAATGATATATCCATTTTTGAAATATCTTCTTTGGTTAAATTATAATTTGCAGTAATTGAATCAGGGATAAAAATATATTCATAATCCCCTTGACCATTATATCTTCCTATAAATCCTCCATTATATTGAAGTTCTTCTAAAACTTTTTTTAATGAAGTTGGTCTATTAATCCAATATCTTATGTCCCAATCTTTTATGCTATTTATGTTAGTTCCTGAACTCCAATTTTTAGGGTTATTTGATGAACTATAAACAGAACCAAGTTTATTCGTAAATTTTGTAAATCTTTGCAATAAATCTCTATGAGCTTCGTGAATTTCTGTTATTGCATTATTACCAGCCCAACCATTATCGGTAAGTCCATTTGCACCAGAATAAACATAATCAATATTATCTAAAGTTTGATAAGCTACTGTTTTACCAGCTTTTGTTGTTTCTGCAAAATCTAATTGAGTTCTAGACTGTACCGCTATATCATATATTCTAACGAATCCAGCAACATTTCCATCTAAATTTCCTGACTGCCTTATAAGTTTTAATTTTAATTTAACAGTTTCTCCCCAACCATTTCCTGATGCTAAATATTCACTTGAATTATTAGTAGTATCACTTAAATATGCAACTCCAGCCGTACTTAACGTACCAGCTCCAGTAATATTAAAAGTTGTTGTACTTGTTGCACTTGTTAAAGACCAATATCCTTTAACATCAGAAGCACCAAAGCTTTCATCTATTAGTTGCAATCTAATTTCCCCTGAAGTTGAACCAATATCACTTAAAGTAAAAGTAGCTTGAATAACTAAATTCGTAGTAATTAAAGAAGGATAACCAGTTAATTGAGAAAGTCCATATTCTATTAATGCACTATCATTAGGAACAAAATTTTCATCAATTGTACATTGTACATAACTACTTGTATTAATAAATTCACCATCAAAAGCATTTTCTTCATTTCCTCCCCAATTAAGGTTTGTTCCTTGAGTCTTACTTGTAAATTCTACAACTTTAAATAAACCATTTTTTAATAGATTTTGATGAAACCTTACTGCATAACCATCCCCATAAGTTTCATTATCTGAATCAACTAATGCTGGATTTGAACTATCATTAGCTAGAGGATGAAATGTATCTGTTGATTTTTCATAGTAGTTAGGAAAAGCATTTGCACTTGTACTTCTTATACCAGTTAATGAAAAAATAGTGTCTCTTCTTCTTTCTTCTATTGGAATAGGATAAAGGGTTTTTCTTTTTCTGTAATCATCTGCATCTGAACCTGAACCAAAATTTAAACTAGCAGTACTTGGTGTATAATCTCCATAGGCGATAGGAAAATAATTATCCTTACTTGTCTTTACTTGTGGAATTTCCACGCCATCTATAGGACTCTTAGATACAATAGAAAGCTTTATAGAATCATTGTCGTGGCTAATGTTTTGAAGTTTGCCATTATAAATTAGTAAACTATCAACTTTTAATGTAACACCCTTAGGAACTATATATATTAAACACTTTCTATTAATATAAGTTCTAGTTCCTCCAAATAATTCTTTGCTAAATGAACTCCCTTGATAATTAAAGTTAGGTATAGAGATAGAGACATTTCCAGTTTTTGCTGTGGAGTTTTCTATATTAATTGATTCTCTAATACTTGGCTCTGAACTAATTACACCATCACTAAACTCACCTTCAAATTTTGTATCTGCAAAAGATATACATTTAAAATTATCGTGATAAATTGTTTGTCCTGAATTAGTATAAATACCATCTCTATTAAGAGCTCTAATAACTGTTAATGTATTAGAGCTAACAGACACAACTTTTATTCTTTCATTATCTATAAGTATAATATCACCACTAGCGAATTTACTTCCATCTGATACATCTATTTCTGTCTCGGTAGTGTTTACAACTTCCGTAGTTGTTGCTCCTGAATCTGTAATTCCTTTACCGTGACCTAAAAGGACTACCCAATTTTCTATAATATTAGGTTTTTTAAATGATTCTGGTACAGTTAAACTCACGCTAGTTTTATTCCGTTTTGTATTTCAGGGATAAGGACATCTCTTACAAATTCTTCAGTTCCTAACACATTACCGCTAATATTAACCGTTACGCCCATTCCATTAGTTAAATTTTGTTGTTGAGCTTTGTTTAAAATTATTTCTCCCGGTGTTAACATAGCTGGAACTGTATCTCCTTGCCCAGTATCCGTTCCGGGAACTATTCCACCATCTTCAAACTTCATTCTCTGAATTGCACTCCCCATTAATGAACCAAAAGCAGCTCCACCAGCTAAAGCTAATGGTCCGGCTATTATTGGATGCAAAGGAGTTTTTGCCATAAAACTTTTCATCCACTCAGCAACTGAAATCATAATGCTAGAAGTTACTGAATCAATAGCCACTGATTTCGCCGCTTCTCCTGAAGCATATAAAGCATCAGAAGTGCTTGTTATAGATGCCCCAGCTTGAATACTTGATGCAGTCGCAACATCTACATTTTGTTTAAAAGTTTTCCAAGCTTTGGTTGCTAAATCTGTTTTATCTGTAACTAAACCTAATTTTTTTGCTAAATCAGGATACATAGATATTAAAAGATTATTATTTCTTATTTCTAATTCTTGTTGTTCTATTTGTGCTTGTTTAGATTCTACTAATTCTTTAAAACCTTCTGTAAACTCAGGCATAAAAGCTAGTTCTTGTTGTTTTAATTCTAAATTGCCAGTTGCATGTTCAATATTTTCTTTATCTATTTCATTATTTTTCTTTTTAGTTTCAACAACTTCTTTTTCTGTAGCGCCTATAGAACTTATTAACTCGTTTAATTTTTCTCTCCTAGTAATTAATTCACCTATTTGAGTTAACTCTTTTGCTTCTGTTTGAAGCCTATCAATCAGCGTTTGTTTAAACCCAGCGGTTTTTAAATTACCTATAGCCATCATTTCAGCTTGAGCTTTCATTTGAAAAGTTAAATCTTCAGTTACTTGTGTTGTTTTTTCCCCTACTTCAGCTATCGTTGTGTTTTCTTTACCTAAAGCTCTTAGTTCATTATTAACTTCAATTAATTCAGAAGTAAGTTTTAATTTCTGAATGTCTGCAATCAAACTAACTTCAGCATTTACAGATTTTAAATTATTAATTATGTCGTCATAATCAGGTGGCGACAATCTTTGAAAAAAACTACCTACAACTTCTGAAGCAGTTTTAAATGCTTTGGCGACTGAAATAACCACTGGTGCTAGTAATTCTCCTATAGCTTCCCCAGCGTCTCCAACCGCATTCCCCATTTGTTCTATTGCTCCAGCCATTGTTTCAGCTTGTGCTTTTGCTTGACCTCCAAATAAATTAGCAACATTTCTAGTTAAAGATTCTAGTCTTTCAGAAGAGCCAACTGCACCATTAACTTCAATTCCATATCTAGACATAGCGTTAGTAGACGAGCCTAAAGTTTTAGCAACTAAATCTCCAGCACTTTTTAAATCCATTCCCATCGCAACAGATAAATCTAAAGTAGCGGTAGTAGCTTCTTTTATTTGTTCTTCGGAATCTAAAAAAGCAGCTAAACTAGCTTGAACACCAAGTATAGCTTCATCTCCAAATGTAGTCACTTGTTGTAATGCACTCGCTTGGTCTAACAAAGCTTGAGAACGTTTACCTAAAGCAACTTCAAGCTTCTTTTCAGCTTTCTCTTGTTCCCCAGCTAGTTGAATAACACTACTTATCCCTGAAATAATAGACCTTGCTCCAAAGAAAACTGCCCCAGCTTTTAAAGCAGATGCTCCTAAACTTGTTACACTTGTTTGAGTTTTCTTTAAAGCGTTTTGAGCGGTTTTATCACCCTTAACGCCTAACTTAATATTTAAATTTTTATCTGCCATTTTTTATCTCAATATGTTTTTCAATATTATATAATTCTTGTTTAATAATGTCGAAACAATCAATTAACCAAGCACTTGCAGAATACAAATCGTTAGCAATAGGGATATTATATCTTTCAGCACAATAATAATCATTAATCATATTCCAACACCAATCAGGAATAACTAACGCTGGATTACAAAATAAAGGCATTTGGTAATATAAACTTTGACCTAATCCAAATTTATTAGTTTGTTTTTCGTTAATTATTCTTTTCACTTCTTCCAAAATATCTTCTTCTGTTTTATAATCAACAACTTTAGATAAAACTGGCGACCGAGCTTGGTATGGGAGGTCAAAAGGAACGCTTGGTAAACCCATCTGAGAAAACCAAACCGCTATTCTCAATCGCCAGTATGCTTTTTTAAAGCTAAACCCATATAAGAAGTTATGATTGTAGAAAGCACAACATCTTCTTCTATAGCAGATAAACCTTTTAGTGCTTCATCAGCTTTTTCTTCATCTCCAAAAGCTATTATAGCAAATTTATCTCCTAGATTATGCAATTTTTCTATATCATTACTTGCATAAACTTCTTTCACCTCTTTATATAAGTTTCTTCTTTCTTGCCTTGTTATGTCTTTGCATTCAAATTCACCATATTCAGTGTTTACGAACATATTGACCTCCCTTTAGGTTAAGTTGCTGTAATTGTAATTAATGCGTCTGAACCATCAGCAGTAGCCATAAAAGGTAATTCAATAAAAACACCTGATTCGGTATTGCTATGAGTATATCCAGTATATTTTGCAGTAGGAATATCAAAATCAATACTTGAACCATCCCCAATGCTAATATTAACATTATTACCAGTGCGAAAATCAACAATAGTATCAGTTACATTATCATCTAATTTAGCACTTACTGTTCCAGTTACAGTAATTTGTCCGCCTCTTTGATAAGCAGAAGGTTCGTGTGTAATGCTATTCACTGTACTATATCCAACTCTTTGAGCTGGGTTAGATATTGTAACGCTAAAACTATTTAAAACAACATCATCTCCACCTATACTCATTGTTGTGCAATCAAAAAACCCTTTAGTATAATTAACTGCAGTTGCATCAGGTGAAGTAGCTTCAGCACCTATTACCGGTTGATAACCACTAAAGAAAGTTCCACTTGCAGTTAATCTTCCTCCATTTGTATCAGGGGACATTGATAATGTCAGCTCTTGTAATATAGAACTAAACATTAATCTATCTTTATCTGCATCAGGAGAAGAAATAACAACACACGCATACTCTCCAGTTGATGCCCCTTCTTCATAAACTACAGTAGATTGATTCCCAGTTAATACTGCAGTTCCTTCAGGTGAAGAATCTTCAGTTGCAAGTTGCAACAAAGCTTGCAATACTGCTTCATTTTCAATTACAAGATTATCAAAAGACCAAGTATAAGTTCCACCTTTATTAATTTTTATATGGTCTGTAGGTCGCATAACTCTTTGCCCAGTTCTTTGGACATCAGCAGTTTGAAAACCAGCAGAAAAATCAATATCATTGACTTCTGTTAATCTTAATTTATATAGTGTTCCACTAACATCATTTGTGCCTAAAGCGTCTGATTGAATAGACACATAAGCCTCAAATTGATTACCGCTATATACGGTTTTATCTAATCCGGCCATTATTTACTCTCCTTAGTTTTCGCCATTACTATATAGCCTCCTTCGACTAAATGTTTAGGCGGTTTTTTTAATTCAATAGCTTTTCCTGATTCAAGCAACTTAGCATTATTTTCCCCTAATCCTTGATAATCATTTAAAGCTGAAAAACTTTTAATCTTATTTGACATTTTATATTTCATTTAACAAACCTCAGTTGATACGCAATTAAATTCAATAATTGCAGTTGATAAATCTTCGTTATCTTCGTTTTCATTATATTGTATAGAATTTACTTGTGCATCGTGCCATTTGTAAGTATTCTCTAATGAATATGAAGAATTATTTGATATTAATTTTTTACATCTTTCAGCAATATTACTAATTTGCTTAAAAGTGTTTGTGTTATTAGTCCCTACAATTTTTAGATTATAAATAATATTCAGGGTGTACTCTCTCGCTTCGAAATTTGCCCCTCTTTCAAGCAAACTATCGTTTTCTATAGTGATTATAAAAAAACTGTTGCCACGCCCTTCTTGCGAAGAATAAAATATTGGAATGTTAAATTCATCAGAAATTATATTGTCTAAAGAAATTAAAACTCTATCGTGGATTATATTTTCAAATTCTATAGGCATTATCTTCTCGATTGAGCTACGGTTTTAATTGGTGTAAACATTTTATCCAATTCACCACTTACTTCTAATTCCCATTCATCATTAGTTGCATAAACACCAGGAGAAAATCTGATATACATATTATGTCCTATTAATTGCCAATAACAATCAATAATTTCATCAGTAGCCATTGGTTGTAGTTTTAAACCGTTTTCATTTCCTACTAAAGAATCAAATTTAACCGTAGTATTAGAAGTCCCAGCAGTTATAGTTCCACCATTACTAATTTTAATCTTTATAATATCCCAAGGATATGATGACCTACCTCTTACGTCAACAATTGAACCAGTTGTATTTGCATCAACTGAAACAACTCTTAAAATCCCTTTGTATTTAGATTCATCTTCACTTGAATATAAATGTATTTGCCCAGTTCTAAGCATATCAAGCCAACCAGTGCCGGTTTCATTTGTAGCTTGAGATTTTATTGTATCAGCTTTTTCAACATCATAAGGTCTTATTAGAGATTCAACTGCCATTACTGCGGTACTTCTTACAATTATTTCAGGATAATCATTACCAACTGCATCTTGAGTTCCTACGCCTTTATTAGGGTAGATAGGAAACGGAAGATAAGAACGAATAAAATCACTAGCACGTTTAACTGCTTCTGTTTTTAAATCCGACCAATCTCTAGATGCTTCAAAAACGCTTCTATTTAAAACGCTAGCACTTGTTCCATGATAATAATATTCTAATAAATCTGTACTAGCATTATATCTGTATTCATCATTTGCGTTAGGTTCATCAGTTACAACAGTTAATTCTTTACCATCTTTATATAATTGATTACTGCAATCTCCAGTATTATATAAATAAAATAAATGGTTAGTTCCTGAAGCTATCCAATTATTAGATAAAACTTTTTTATGGTCATATGAACCTAAATATGGCTCAATAAACAATAAATCTGTTGTTATATTACAGTAACTCTCTTGATATGTGCTCATTACGCTTCACCTTCTATTGTAAAATTTGGGTATATTTCTATAATTTCTAGTTCTAAATCCCTTAAAGATTCTATCAATTTAATTAACATTTCTTTTTCATCTATACATATATTGTCTAATATAATATTAGATATATCTATCTGATTAGCAAAATCTTTACATCTTGTAATGACTTCAAATGCATTAACATCTTTTTCTTTAGTGCTTATTTCTGTGACCTTTTCCATTTTAAATATTCTGAAGCTTCATAAGGGTTAAATATTGTTGTTATTTTTCTGTTATCATCATCTGAATATTTAGGGTCTATTATTGTAACTGGACAATTAAAAATATTCTTATCATCTAATCCTAATCTATTTGCATATTCATCCATTCTTTTAAAAGATGCAACTTGTAAGGCGTGAGAAATTAACCCTGATGCTGGGTCTTTTAAAACTTGATAACCGGAAACGTGAGTATGTCCAGCTGTTACTATGTGGTCTCGCCAACCCATCTGAATAGCTTTACTTACTCCGTGAGCTGAGTTCCACATCGAATTACCTTTAAAAGTATGTCTAGCATTTACTCTTACGGTTGATTTATTAGGAAAATTTAAATTAAGTCTAACTCCGTGATTTGCATAAGTAGTTCTAGTGTTATTTCTCATAATAAATTCTATAGGGTCACCATCACCTGACCAAACATCGTGATTTCCACCTACTAAATATAACCAAGGTAATTTATTTAAAAAATACTCTGTAAGTTTCCAAGATTCTTTTGCAGTTGTACTTTGTTGGCTATAAAGAGCAGCTAATCTGCCTACCCAGTTATTTTGGACATCCCCTAAATTCCCAGCAAACATTCCTTCTGTATTTTTAATTACATCGCATATCCCAAACAATTCACCTAAATCAGTTCCATCATCATCTACGTGAGGGTCTCCAAAATGACATATTCCTATTACTCCATCAATTTTTATATTAACGTGAGTTAAATTATAATATTCTTGAACATTGTTTTTAATCTTAAACTTTTTAACTCTGTATTTAATAATATCATCAACAGACATTTCAGATTCAGGTTTAATTTCTGGAACCTCAAAAGAGTTTTCATCTTTTAACTGTCTTAATGTATGTGATACAACTCCACATTCTTTGCATTTATATTTCTGTTTACTTTCTTTTTTTGAAAAAGCTTGAATACCAGCTTTCATTAAATTAGGAGATAAACATTGAGGACAACCCATCAAAACATTATTCTCATTTTTAAAAAATTTTGTTATGCTATCTTGTTGAATCATTTACAATTTCCTTAAAATGCTCTATAGTTCCAGCACCTTTCGCTGTATTATACCATTTTTTCCAATATCGTGCTTGTTCATCTATTGTTTTAGGTAGTTTTTTAGGAACTCTCCAGTAATGCAATCTGCAAAAAACTATCTGTGCAGTAATATTTGTTGTTAATATTTTTTTCCAATCTGATTCTGTTGGATTTATAAAATATTTCCAATCTAAATAACAAATTTCAGCAACTTTTTTCATTAAAGAATCCCTATATTGTAAGTAATCTTTACAAACGGAAACAGCAACCCACGGCTCACATTGAAAAAAACCTCTAGCAATATTAGACCCACCTTTCTGCATTAAATATTTATATTTAGATTCAACTAGCCCTGTATTATAAACTAACATCATAGCGTCGTGAGAATAATATTTAAAACCCATATCTTCTAATGTTTCTTTAATAAGGGCTAGCATTTGTAATTGGTAAATCATTTTTTATTAACTTTTCTAACTTTTACTATTCTTCTTTTCTTCATTGGTTTTTTCTTAGTAATTCCGTATCCTTTACCTTTTGGCATTATCTTGTTCTCCTAACTTTTTTAGATGTTTTTTTACTATATTTAGCACTCTGTTTGCCTTTTGCAGTAGCTTGTCTTTTCTTACGATTTTCATAAGCTTTTTGACTAGGTGTTAAACTCTCCCTAACTTTTTTAGGTAGATACCGACCTTTTTTCTTTCTTGGTTTATCAGCATCACTTTTTGTGATATATCCCCAATCTTGTTTTGTCCACTTAGATAAAGAATTCTTACTAGATTTTTTGCCTTTATACCCACCACCAGCTTTCTTATATCTCTGAACAGCTAATTGACTTTTACGAGCAGACCATTCATTTTTCCGACCACCTTTATTTCCTCTCTTTACAGATGAAACAATTCTTTGCCATAGTTTAGGTTTAGTTTTTTCAGAAGTAGCCATTACCATTTAACCTTATCTGCCCAATACGCACCTGACATTTTACCCCTTGCAATATTTTTTGCGTGTCTAGCTTTAAATGATTTGCGTTTAGCTTTCATAGCTTTTGATTCAGATTTTTTAGGTTTACCAGCAGTATTTGCACCTTGTTGACCAAATCTAATTAACTTTGTTTTAGTACCTTCTTTAGCTAAAACCATATGACTATTCTTTTTATGTTTAGGAGTTCTTTTAGGTTTATTGTATCCTTTTAATCCAAATCGTTTTAATCTAGGGTCTTTAGTCACTATATACCCAGTTTACTTAACAATACTTTTTTAATTACTTTCCATAAAGCTTCCAATATAGCTTTTTCTGTTTTTTCAGATATAATTGGTATATCAACATTTCTATTAATTTCATCAATTAACTCATCTTTTGTTGAGTCTCCTAGTAATTCATCTGCTATCATTTTCTTTAACATTATATTAACCTCATTATTGTGTTTACTATTATAGGAAATGTTACTAATGCAACCCCTCCCCAAACTTGCATCTTAGCAATACTTACTTCATGTCTTCCGACAGAACCATTTAACTTAGCTAAGTGTTTTTCTATTCTATTCAAAGTAGAATAAATATTTTTTAATTTTTCATCATGTCTTG
>Ga0208644_1000748_pt1 | contig 28919 bp, 47 predicted proteins | sample VirMetDEL_Nov_18_FD_184517 | JGI IMG/M metagenome (GOLD analysis project Ga0208644, IMG submission 184517) | Aqueous microbial communities from the Delaware River and Bay under freshwater to marine salinity gradient to study organic matter... | ecosystem: Environmental > Aquatic > Marine >...
CAGGCACGAGCAACAACCTTTATATACCCTCGGTACCGTACCAGAACCTTTATATACCCTCGTTCAAACACAACCTTTATATACCCTAGTTTTGTGCCTGATGGTTGTACACCACGCTATATTAAGGTTATGTATATAAAAAATAAAATAAAAACCTTTAAATACCCTTGTCGCACCCACAGGGGGGGTATTTATAGGTATCGAACGTCCACAATATAAAACATTTAATGCTGTTATTATTGGTTATAGTAGTGATTATAGTGTATTGATACAGATGAGGGATCGAAACCTTTTTAAACCCTGATTTCTCAAATTAATCAACCGAACTGTTTATAAATGATGAAGAGAAAAACTACTCATGCCGAATTCAAACACGACTAACACGTGCTCTTCCTATATGGATGATCACGCTGTAGGTGTATCTCTTGGGTTGATGCATGGTATCTATCCTTATGATAGAGACCTATCTATATCCATAGAGAGAACATCAAAAGGATTAGAGGTATATGTAGGAAGCCAATATATATCTCACATGATAGAACTACTCAATCTATCACAAGACAATAAACCAAAACAATATCCTGAAATGTATTATGACACATGCTCTGCTTATAGTGTAGATGATGAGAATACCCACTACATGGGTTATCTATTTACTGGTAGAGAATCATATTCAAGAATTGCTATGCCATTCTTATATGATATGGATATGTCAAAGGTCACACATTGTATATATACAATACCTATCCCAGATAGTATGTATCCTAAGATACGTAGACAGATTGTTGATGCATTGGTGGAATTCATGGATAGCATAACAAGATACCATATAAGAAAGTATGTTATTGCCACCGAACAACCATTGAGATGTTCTACTGGTTCTGCCTCACCATCCATTACTAGAAAGTTGAAGCCATTGAATGGTGCACAATACGACCCAGTTGATGGATCTATTAGCAAAAAGATTACTGGTGTTAATCTATGTGCTGTAGAGATTGAGGGTGGTTGGTTGAGACGACCATCTGGTGTGTACAGAGATGGTTCTGTTACAGTAGATTTACCACGTTGCACATGCAATAGTGATGATGAAGCTCCATGTGAAGGATGCCACGCTATTAGAGGAGAAATAAACTGTAAGCCACAAAAACTGTCTAATGTATTAGATTACGTTGACGAACACTATCCTGACTTTATGGACTCTTCATGTGGTATACATATCCATGTATCATTCAGTGAGGATCTACTGTCATACAGTAAGTTAATGTCCCCCAAGTTTTGGAGATACTTCCAGAAGAGTATGCATGATTGGGGTGTTAGAAATAACATCAATCCAAACAGTAGATTCTGGAAGAGATTGAATGGAGATAATCGATTCTGTAAGAAAAGATTCCAACCAATTAAACAATACATGCTGGAGTACAAAGATAGTGCCAGATATACGCAGTTGAATTACTGTTGGAAACAGCATGGTACATTGGAGTGCAGGGTATTACCTACATTCAATCAGGCACGTATAGCCAAGAGTGCTATCGCAGAGTTTATGAATATAATAAACTCATACCTAGCCGACAACATTGAAGAGTATCAATACACAAGCGAGGTGTTAGTATAATGTGTGTCATCATACTAGCAGAAGATAAGTTCCCAACATTGGATACTCTCAAGAACGCAGAGGCATTGAATGGACATGGTGGTAGTATTGCATGGGTTGAAAAACAATCCACTGTTAGATACTACAAGAACATATCAGCAGATGAGATGCACACAATCATTGAGACACAGGCACAACTACCTGCTATCATTCACTTCCGTATCGCATCTATTGGTGGTGTTGATCCATTGTTATGTCATCCATTCCCAATCACTAGTGATAGTGAACTAGCATTGGATGGAGAGGAACAAGCAGTGCTATTCCACAATGGTACATGGAGTGACTACAAAGATGTATTACTACAGGCTGTGTTGTCAGGTAAAGTTGCTGTACCAGATGGTGCACTATCAGATAGTAGAGTCATGGCATTACTAGCCAATGCATACGGACACAATGTGTTATCATTGATACCACAGAATAATAAGATAGCCATTCTTACTCCAGATGGTATCAAGAAGTATGGTCTTGGTTGGATTGATGTAGACAAGAACACATGTTCTAATGCATACTTCGTACCATCAAAAGAGACCAAAACAAAATCCAAGAAACTATCCAAGAAAGATAGAAGGAAATTGGCACGTGCATCACAGGGACTACCACCAATCAGTGGGAGTAATACAAACTGGTGGACATTTGGTAATGAAATGGACGAGGATGATATTGACGACACTGCCACAGAAGAAACCATCATGGAGTGGGAAGAGGAATTGACAGCAGATGAATACGCTTACTTGTGGAACACAAGACATGCTGACTTTTATCCAAAAGGAAAGGTTGACTACTAATGCCATTGAGTAGAGAGAGATCTATTAGAAATCAGGCTAGGGCTATGGTAGTACTAGTAGAAGAAATGATAGACCATAAGATACTCCAACGTGGTACAACCAAGGGATCTGTGATGTTCACAGTAGATTTCCTTGACAATGTTTTGGATTACTGGGCTATGCATGTGGATTCAATGCCAGAACAGTATAAGACATTGGATGATAGAATGGAGATGGCTAAGGTAGTCATAAAGATAATGGAAAGAGAATATCTGATACATGATAGGACACAGAAAGCAGAGTTTACTGCATACGTGTGTACCATGATAGCAGATTTCATCAACAGGAGACATGGTAGTAATGATTAAGAGAATCAATGACTATCTATACTCTTGTGACAGTAGGTCAGAACCCAAACACCCACACTATCTGTGGTTTGAAAAAGAAAACAACAGATGGTATTGTGATTGCAAGGGCTATGCATATCGTGAGATATGTAGACACTACACAGAACTAGTAGAGGGGTTTAAGAAACAAACATGAAAGCAAACAAACACACAAAATATTTGATCAATGCATTAGAGTATGCTGACAACAAAACATACTCCTATGGTTGTCCCTACCTAGCACTAGCAGATGTGCTAGGGTATACAACCCCTTATAATATCCACCATCTACCACAGCGTTTTGATAGATTATCAATGCGTGAGATGCTTTTAACTAATGGGATAGGTAGGCATCAATCGCATAGAGTCTATGCTATGATAGAGGGTGGATATACATTGAGTGAGATAGCAGAAGAGATGAGAAACATCTATGACTACAGAGGAGTGATGAGAGTAGTATGAATATATTTGCTCTCCATGAATCCACAAGGGCATGTGCTCAAATGCATTGTGATAAGCATGTAGTAAAGATGATACTGGAATCAGGACAGATAATGTGTACTGTCCACCACAAGTTTCCAAATAAAAAATTGGAATACACAATACCATACAAACCAACACATGTTAATCATCCATGTGTGTTATGGACTCAATCATCATTGGGTAATTACATTTGGTTATACAATCTAACCAAACATCTCAATGATGAATACAGGCATAGATACAACAGGACATTCAACCATAAGACATGGGATGCTGTAAAGGATTTGCCTTACCCATCCATACCAACAACTGGTATGACACCATGGGCTAGGGCTATGCCTGATGAGTATAAGATAGATACTCATGAGGATAGGAAACAGAATGTCATAGAGTCATACCGTAAGTACTACATACTTGGTAAGCAATCCCTACTCCACTATACCAATAGGGAGAGACCATACTGGATGGAGCAGGGCTGAGAGTTGTACACCGAACGCATGACAAAAAAATAAAAAAAAATAAAAAAAAATAGTGAAAGTAAAATGAATCAAAAACAAAGAATAGAAATCCTTTCTGGTAGGGCTACAACATACCAGATAATACCAAGAAGAGTCAAACTTTTCTTATGGACTCACGTGGTATTGCCTATGTATAAAGACTACATAGAAGATGCAATCAATGATGCACAAGTAGATTGTGAGAGAGAGCATGAGGACAGATGGAGTGATATGGATTGATTAGTAAGTGCTACATCTGTAAAGAAAAATTCGAGCACTACTTCCCAACCACAAGGAAGTGTTCAAAATGTGAACTCCAAAAGAAAGAAATAATAATGGGTAATAGAATGAGGAGTCGACTATAATGGAAGAGTCCTTAACTAGATTCATTAGATACATGATTTGGTATAAAAAAACCCTGAAGCAAACAGGAGAACCAATCATGGTAAAAGACCTATGGACAAATACAATATACAATACAGATCATTTTGATCTGAATAATTGTGCTGTCCGTATGGCTTTTATGAATACCCAGAAAGAAGCCAAAGCATGTGGTGCTACTACAGTACTAGAGGTGTATGTCTAATGACTAAAGAAAAAGTTGAATCTCGATACAAAGAAGCCTATGATATACTCATGGAGTATTGGGATTATATACCAGAAGAAGCACAGGAAATAATACATAAGAAGCTAATGGAGATAGGATTGTAATGGATGAAGACGTAGAAGCAATAAAGTCTTGGGAAAAAATACATAAACAGTATTTAAACAAAGACGGTTCACTAAATTATAGTGGATATAAATTATGCCATACTTGCGAGGTTGAATGGGGAAATGATCCAAAGTGGAATGACTATGAGTTAACTCATTTAAGACCTAGATTAGAAAGTTATTGGTATGACCACCCTGAAGAATCTGAAGATAATGACGGAGAGTATAAGAAATGGTTCGCAAAAGCTCACCCTAGAATAGCAAAGGAGTTGTGGGATGACTAAACCAATCCCCGATTGTCCTATCTGTGATGGTGAAGGCACTTACGATATACAATGGAGATACTCTTCTGATGGTATAAAGACAGTAGTATGTGAGTGTTGTTATCCAGATGAAGATCAAGCCTATGATGAATGGAGAGATAATCAACTTGGTTAGATGTAATCTATGTGGAATGATCTTTGATGAGGGTGATGCATGGATTCTCATGTCTAAGAAAAGACATGAGGAATGGCACAGCACAGCAAGACAACAGAAAAGAAATACCACACAAGGCACAGTAAAATGGGAGTGTGATTAGAGTGAACAAAATAAAAAAATGTAATGTCGTGACAGGACATGATGAAAAAACAAAACAAAGTATAGTATGTACGAATGAAGCAATCGCTACATATAAATGTGTCATCAAAGTAGAAAATGATGGCAAAGAAATTGTCAGTGATGTTCATGTATGTGAACAACATAAGAGACACTTTCAAGACCAATTAAAGGAGCAAGAAGAATATGAAAGAAAAAAATACATTTAGTGGAACTCCAACATCGCCAATAGACTTTGATCAATATGATCCAAAGAACTTGGTTGATTGGGGTACATACAAAGAAATAGGAGATGAGATGAAACTCCTTGAAGCAAACATCTATGGAGATGGTATGCCATATCTAATAGAGGGAGATAAAGGTCTAGGTAAAACCTTGATGGTTCATACAGTATGTAGAAAGAATGGATTCCCATTACTTGAATACAGTTGTTCAAATGGAACTAACAAGGGAGACTTGATTGGTAGATTACAAATCAATGACCATGGTTCTTTCTTTGAGTTAGGCATACTTCCAACAGGATATGAAATAGCAAATCACTTTGGTATGTGTGTTGTATATCTTGATGAAATAAATTCAATGGATCATGAGGTAATGAAACTATTGAATAGACCTACTGATAAAAGAAGATCAGTATATGCAAACGGTAAGGTATACAAACTCAACAAGGGATGTAAGTTGGTATTCGTAGCAACAATGAACCCAATCACTTATGCAGGAGTTAATTCTCTTACAGAAGATTTGAGAAGTAGATTCATTGGAGATATAATAACATACCCAACTTCCAAACAACTAGAGGAAATAATTGATTGGACAATCATACCAGAAGAAGAAGTAAAGAGACCACTCTTACAACTAGCACAGGAATCAAACGCCTTGAGAATTAAAGGAGATGTCGATTATGTGTTATCTCCAAGAGATATTGATCAACTATGTAGTTACTACAGAAGTTTATCAAAAGGAACAATGATGTCAGATGCAACCAAGATTCTCAAATATGCATTGAAACAAGTAGTGCTTGTCAAATATGCAGAGATTGAGGAGAGGGAACTAATGAAGTCAAGGATAACTGAAATCTTTGGGGTTGAACTCTAGTGGCTAGAGATAGAGAAATACTATCAGATAAAGAGATGATGAGAAGTGTGTTAGATATTGTAGAATATCTAACTCAATCTCATATCACTCTTACAACCTATGAGGGAGATAACTATGTGAAACTAGATGCTAAAAATAATTTTACAATGAATATAGCAAGTCCTGCTGTAAAGAACATTGATAAATATACTGCCTTTGCACATGAATGTGGACACATACTAGGTCATAGTCCAATACAAATTGCTCAAGGATTAATTAAATCTTGGTGTACTGATGCAGATACATTTATGGCTAGAGTAAGATATGAAATGTACTGGAACTCTTTTAACATATTAGAAGATCAAAGGATTGAATATATTATTGGTAGAATATGGAGATTAAACAAACAAAGGTTTGAGAAAACAAGACAGAAGATAGGAATTACAATGACTACTGCTACCAATCCTGTCCAAGAATTATTATCAACTAGATTCTACAGAGAGGATTTAGTAAAGAGTAAAAGAAAAAAAGATATTATATCTGCAATAAAAAATGTAGAGGGAACAGGAAGTAGAGGTGCTTTAAGAATATTAGGAATCATTAAACCTATACTAGATGAATGGTTTGATGAGCAAAAAAATGAGAAAGACATAAAGGGATTAAACAATATAGATAATCCTAATACGACAAGTCAAACAGATATGGCAGAAGTGCTAGTAAGTTCTTCAAAGATTAAAGAAACTAATAAAGAGGAACTAGATGAAGAAATAAAGAAAATACAATCAGAGATAGACAAATCATCTGATATTACAGAAGAAAAGAAAGACCTTGAAGCACAGTTTGAATCCTTTGAAAAGAAACTAGCAGAGATAGAAAAGCCACAGATGAGAAGAGAGTTTATCAGCATACCAAGACAAGGATACGCAGAGAAGTATCAAAACTATGAACATATTGAGAAATCATTGAAAGGTTTATTGAGAAAAATAAACGAAAGATATGCTGAAAAGATTGACTACATTGGAGAAGAGGTAGACGTTGAAACATACGTTGAAAACAAGGCACAGAAAAAAGATGTAACAAGATCAATGCGAAATAAAAAAATGGATAAAGGTTTGTCAATAGTTCTTGCTATTGATTGCTCTGGTTCAATGTCAAAGTATGAAAGAATAAACAAAGCAAAGTCATTGGTCTATACAATATACAAAGCAGTTGAAAACAATCCAAGAGTAGATGTCAAGGCTATAATGTGGGCTTCAAGTGCAAGAGGTAAAGTAGGAATCACAGAGATAGACAGTATAAAGTCTATTGATAAGATAAGAATAGCAGATGGATATGTGCTTACCCCTACACATCTAGCATTGGAATATTCAGCAGATGCTTTGAACAAAATGAAAGGAAGAAAGAAACTTCTAATCATGATTACTGATGGTATACCAGAATACAAATCAAACAACTTTGCTATACCATTGGGAAATCTGATAAAAATGACAAAGAAATCACTTCAATATGCTAGGAGATTAGTACCAGATGTCGCAGTATTTCTTGTTGGAATACAGGGAAATTATAGAGTTACACAGCCAAAAAAAGTAATGAAAGACATATTCGGCAACAGAGTTGTTGTATGTAATGACATGAATAGTGCTGTCGAAAACGTTATTAAACAGATGAAACAAGTGATTGTGAGGTCATTGTATTGAACGAAAAAGATAAACTGATAAAGAGGATACTCAACATAGAAAAAAGAATATGGATTCCTATGTCAGTTTCATCTAAAGAAGAACTCAATGAAAATTCCCTAGACTATTTAAAAAAATATCTTAGAGCAACAGAGATAGTAATGGAGAATGAGAAATCATTTGTTCCTGTTCAAGTTCCATGTTCAAAGTGTGGTAAATACTTGGCAAAAATTGAAGAAGCAAAAGGAACTTGTTTTGAATGTGAGGGAAAAAATTGGTACTAACTGAAAGAGAAAAATTCATAGTTCATAGATCTGTGCTCTCACTTCTTGCTGTTCTTAGAGTTATGAAGAAAGAAGATACTGATGATGCATTGGAAAAGATGGTACAATATAGATGTCACAATTTAACTGATGAGGAAAAAAAAAATATTAGTGAAGAGATGAGTGAGGAGTTTCTCATGTCAATAGGCGTTTATAAGGACTTAGGACAAATATAAAGTATAAAAATAAAGCACACGTAAAAGTTGTACACCGATGTGCACAGGAAATTGTGATTTTTTTGAGAGGAAATCTAAGGATAGATTTCATTATTGTCAAGATTGTGGTAAACGTGTAGGAGAAAGTAATACTTATAAAGAGAAGCAATATGGTAGACTCAGATGCTCATGTTGCAATGGTTTGGTAAGAACAAAATACATAGTGTACAAGGTATGAATGTTTTTGTTTATGGTACTCTTATGAGAGACGACATAAGAGATTCAATACTAGGAAAAATAACTTATTGGGAAGAAGATTCTTTAGATGGATTTACAAAGGAAATGCACCCAGATTTACCTTATCCATGTATATTTAATAAAAAAGATTCAACTGTATATGGTATAAGATTTAAAGCAGATGAAGAGGATCTAAAAAGACTCGATAGATATGAAACTGAATTTTATAAAAGAATAATTGTAAAATTAAATAGTGGAGAAGAAAGTTTTGTTTACGTGGAAAACTTAGATTAAAAATTCGTCAGCCCACGCCATAAAATAAATAGTTTTTTCTTCTTGATCTTCATCCATTTCTTCACCACATACACCGATAGCGTGATGAATTAATTCGTGTTGTATTGTTCTATAAACATCTGTTAATGACTCATGGTTGTTCAAAAATATTAAAACCCTTTGACTTGATGGGTAATAAATACCAGATTCATTCTTTCCGAATACCTTAAAGTCTACAGTTACCATGATTTTTACATAAAGTATTTAGGTTATAAATTTGATGTATTGTTGTGGGCTTCTTTGATTGGTATGAAAGACATATAACAGAATCCATGCTTGTTACAGCAGTGATATTATATTTACAGATACCTCATTTTGTATGGGCAGGAGATGCCTATCTACAACTAGGCATAATTACGCATAAGAATCCAGTGTTAGATTTCTTTCTATATGGAATAGATTTGATAGAATTAATACCAATTACAGCAATAACTCTTGGAATTATATCCAAATTAAGGCATAAGTTTAAATATAATTTATAAAACCTATAAATATGTCAGAAGAATCTGAATCTTTTAAACCTAATTGGGAAAAAATACAAGACTTATGTGACAAGATTGATAATGTTATTGATGAATCAATCAAAGATAAATTAAGTTTTCTTGAAATAGATATGGCACTCTATATGATAGAAGAAAAAATGAGACAAGAAAAACATAGAATAATGACTAGATTATATCTTGAAGAATTGCAAGAAGAAGGATCAGATGGAAAACCCACAAAGAATACTCATTTTTATGGGTAAATACCTAGGGATTTTAGTATAGTTATTACTTCATTTTTACTAGTGTCATTTACTACATCTTTCCATAATTCAGGACAATCATGAAACCATAAATCAACTACAGCCACCTCGTTCCACTCTAAAGTCTTACGTTGAACTGTATCTCTTGCTTCTGTTATTCTACCTGTATGATGTGGATCTTGTATTCGTATTGCTATTGTTTTCTTTGGTAATTTAACTACTATATCTATTGTTTCTTTTTCTTGTCTTTCTGTGACAGTATCCACCCACTCACCTTTTAATAAATCTTTAAATTTATATTGAATAAAGTATTCTGCTGTATCTCCATAAATTTCTTTAAGTATTTCTAATGCTGCACGTTCTCCTCTACCAATAATTTCTGTCATATTTGTATCTGGGTAAACATTCTATTTATAGTTTTTTTAATTTAAAGTTTAAATATTTAGGATATAAATCTTATTATTGAAAAAAGAGATAATGGATAAAATGAAAAGAGAAGTGGCTTTTATGCCACAGTTTGATGGTAAATGCTATGTATGTGGTAAAAAATTTGGTAAGTGGTTTGTATTCCACCACAAAAGGTATTTAAATAGTGATAAAATATACTCAGATTTTAAAGATTCATATTCCTATAATGAATATGTTTTACCAGTGATAAAATCAGATCCAAATAGATTTGCATTGTTATGTAAGAAACATCATCAATCAGTTGAGATGTTGAAGAGATTTAAACCAGAAAATTTAAAGAAACTAATAAAGCTTGTGGATGAATCTACGTAAGGTTTATAATCCAAGTATGTGTATACTTACATCATGAGTAAATTTTATGGTAGAAAAAATATCTATATGAGTGCAGAAGTAGAGTCTATTTTTGAAGAGTTTGAATCTCTTAGACCTGAAAATGTTTCATTCAGTTTGTTTGTTGCACACGCAGTAAATGAATTTATAAAATCAAAGAAAAGAAATGGTAAAACATTGATAGAAGATGAGAATGTTAAGGCTAGTTATCTTAATCTATTAGCACCAATGGATGATTGGAAACGTGAGATACATGGTCTAGGTAGTGATGAGTTTAAACAAGTACATTCAAGATTAAGACAGTTGAATACTCTTGTAGATGTTGAGGTGCATAAGAGGATATGAACTACACTGATTCTGCTTATAGAGATTTAATCTATACAAAGTTAAGTGAATACAAACATCATAAAGTAATCTCTGGATTGAAACCAGATAGTATATACTCATTAAATATTGAAGATGATTTTGCAGATATTTTTGCCATAAATCCAGAGGGTTTTACTGATGTTGTGAAGACAGTTGTGTTTAACATACTCAATGAACAGTATGATGGTATAAATGTTGAGGAAGTATTCAGAGGTGTTGCAATTAGATTAGTTGGTAGAGAACCTATTCAAATGCATAGTATTAATTCAAGATATGAAAATACTGTTATCACATTTGATTGTATTATATCTGCAACTGATGCACCAAAGACATACATTAAACATGGAACTGCTTACTGTCCATCATGTTTCCATGAAGAGGATGTTAGTTGTGACTTTGAGAAAAAGATTAGCCCACCTGTATGTCAGAACCAAGCATGTAAGAAATCAAAGATGATATTCAGGTCTAATAATATTATAACTGATGATGTTCAAACATTATTCTTACAAGAACCATTGGAGAAAGCATTACATAGTTCACCTGTATTATTTATGGGTAAGGTGTATGGTAAAGATGTCAGTACTTCTTATGTAGGTCAGAAGAAAAGAGTCACTGGTATATTCAGATCGATTATTGATATGAAAGAGAATGAGAATGAAGTATACATTGACATATTATCTATTGCAAACTTGGAAGATGAGGATGATGTTCTTCCTAGTCCAGAAAAAGAACAAGAGTTTAGATTGATGTCTCAAAAGACAGATTACTTAGACACACTTGTTAATAGTTTTGCACCACAAATCTATGGTATGAGAGACATAAAGTTATCAATACTATTACAATTAGTTGGTGGTGTTAAAGGTAACAAACGTTCAGATATTAATCTGTTCTTAGTTGGTGATCCATCAATGGCAAAGTCAGAACTATTAAAGTATGCAAAGACTCTAACAAGAAAGTCAATCTATACTTCTGGTAGAGGTTCAAGTGCAGCAGGTCTTACTATTGCTATCGTTAAAATCAATGATAGATTTGTAGCACAGGCAGGTGTATTGCCATTATGTTCTGGTGGCTTTGCATTTATTGATGAGTTTGATAAGATGAATAGAGATGATAGAAGTGCCATGCATGAGGCTATGGAACAGCAAACAGTATCTATTGCAAAGGCAGGTATAGTATTAACTTTACCTACAAAGACAAGCATACTTGCAGCAGCCAATCCAAAGTATGGTGCTTATGATCCTGCTGCCACACTCAGAGACAATGTAGATATACCTGCACCATTACTGTCAAGGTTTGATTTGATATGGTTGATTAGGGATACAGTTAATGTCACAGAAGATATGTTAAAGGCTAGTCATATCATAGAATCATTTGAATCAACTGATGATACTAAGAAAAACATAGCACTTGATGTAGATTCATTGAAAGAGTTATTGAACTTAGCAAGACAGCACAATCCAAAACTAAATGATGATGTGAAGAATGAGATTGTAAAGATATACAATCAGATGAGAGCAGTATCTAGTTCAGATGATTTACCTGTAGGTGTTAGACAACTTGAAGCATTAGTTAGATTGTCTTATGCATTGGCAAAGTTAAAACTAAAAGACTTTGTAGAACTAGATGATGTACTTACTGTTAAAGGTTTGATTGAATCAATGTACCAATCATTCAACTTGACAATGAGTTCTGGTAATAGACAAACAATACTTGGTGGAACTACAAGAGAAAACAAACAACAAGTTGCAGAAAAAACTTGGGCTGAATGTGCAGATGCAAATGGTAATGTAAATCTCGTAGACTTTATGAGAAAGTTAATTGAGAATGGTTACGAACCAATAGAAGCAAAGAAGTTGTTTGGAAATTGGGAAAGATTCAATCACATTAGATTGAACAGTGATGGAACGTACCGAAAGGCATAATAATAGGTACGTTCTATTACTTCCATGGAAGATGATAATGTCGAACCAACTATTGACTTATCAGTATCACAATTAGATGGTGTTGGTGCTGTCACTGAAAAAAAATTAAATGCTTTTGGTGTTAATACTATACTTGATATTTGTGTAAGAGGTTCTGCTGAAATTGCAGAGATCACTGGAGTTGGTAGAGACAAAGCAGATCAATGGTCATTCAATGCTCAAAGATTACTTGAGGATAATGGAATGATTAGAAAATCTGATATGGATACATTAGAACTCATGACTTATCAAGAAAACTATCCAACACTTGGAACAAAGTGTGAGGATGTTGATAATTTAATGGGTGGTGGTGTAAAACCAGAAGCAACTTACGAAGTATACGGAGAGTTTGGTAGTGGTAAAACACAGTTCTGTAATTCATTAACTGTTGAAGCCATAAATGGTGGAGACAATGTGATATGGATTGATTGTGAAGATACATTTAGACCTACTAGAATAGTAGAGATACTAAAGGCTAGAGAATACATAGAAGATAAAGAAGAGGCAAGAGAAATGCTTCAAAGAATAAAGTATTACTATACTCCTAACACTGAATTGCTTATGGGTACTGTTAATAATCTATCAAAAACTATGCTTGATTTCAAGCCTAGACTTGTTATCATTGACGGTGCTATTGGACAGTTCAGAGAAGAGTATTTGGGTAGGGGTACTCTAGCAGATAGACAGAATCAAATCAAAAGATTAATGACACACTTGAAGAACATTACTTATTACTTTAAGTGCACAGTTATCTTTACTAACCAAGTACAAACTGATCCTGCTACTATGTTTGGTGATCCAATCAAACCCATTGGTGGTAACGTTGTAGGTCATGCAAGTACACATAGAATATACTTTAAGAAATCTGGTAAGAAAAGAATAGCAAGGATGATAGATAGTCCAGAGTATCCTATGGCAGATGCAGAATATATTCTCAATGCTAAAGGCATGGATAACGTTGATGAATAATGTATTCAAATGAATCAGATAGAAAAGCACACTTGAAAGACTTTAAGAAAGTGTTAGCAAGAGTGGAAAAAGAACCAAATGTTAATCAATACAGATTGAGTATAATCAAAGATTGTATTTCAAAATGTTCTGATTAATATATTTTTTTTTGAAAAAAACTATAATAAAAAAAAGTGTATTAGGAATTTTTTTGATGTGTGTATATTATTTTGTGCCTAAAATGTGTGTATAGTATAGTTTTTGTGCGTAAAATAGAGTATACACATGTGTGTATATCAAAAATAAAAAATAAAAATGGTTTGAACTAATTCAATACTACTAACTCTTCATTCTTAAACCAAGTTTTAGTACCTTTAAGTTCTAATTGTTCTGCTAATTTAGTAGCTTTATCTACAGGTAATAATGCTTTCATATCTTTACCTTCTGAATTTTTCCAACAAAGAAAAACGAACATAGAGTGAGTTAAACTAAAGCCATATTTAAATTAATATGTTAAAAGAAATATAAAAAGAAATATAAAATTAACTACTATAAATAAATGCACATCCACATTCACATGAGTGTCGATTTATAAGACCTTGATTATATAAATCAAGAAGTCTTTTCTCAACTGTTCTTCTCGGAGAATCTTTGGCTACTGCCAAGTGTACCTGAGAAGCAGTACATGAATTTGTGCTTTGTTTTATGTAGTTGTAGATTTTATACTTGATTGTTTTTTCTGGACTCATTAGTGTTTGATCTTCCAAGTCATCAACACTACTTGCTTTGAGCAATCTTCCTTGTGGTCTAGTCATGTCCAAACATATCTCCTGTTTCTGGGTTGAAAGTAATGGTAATAGTACCTACTCTCTTTGCTTCTTTTGGATTGATTTCCACATAAGAGTCTACCCCTTTTTCGTATCCTCTTAGGAATGTTCCAGTGTTTCCCATTAAGACTTTCTTTTCTACAGGAAGGTTATGTTTTCTGTCATAGCCTGTTCTTACTATTGGTCTTACCCAAGTATCATGGTTATGTCCCATTAGAACTAGATCACAATCAAAGTCTCCTGTGATTGCTTTCATTCTATTTACTGCACCACCTGCTTGTAGTCCAGAATAACCACCATGCATGGATAGGATTAGAAAGTTTCCATTTTTAAGTTCTTTTCCTTTATGTGTGAATGTTAGACTTGTGTATGCCAATCTACCCATATAAGGTAGGTTTAATGGCTTACAGAAATCAGCAATAAATCTTTTCTGATTTATTGTTTTCCATTCATGATTTCCTGCATGAAGTCCTATGGTCTTGTGTGCAATAGGCTTCCATGATTCTATGAATACTTCTGTTTGTTCTTCAGTAGTTAACATTCTTCTGTCAACTGTTTCTGGATTCCATCTCTTATCTACTCCACCATTTGCATAAGCCATTACATTATCAATGTAATCACCCATACCAATAGTGAAGTGGTCTTCATGGTCAGCGATGTATTTTACATTCTTGAGATACTTGTCGATGTCACATCCTAGATTTCCAAGATGTATATCTCCAAGAGGTCTCATGTGCATTACAGAATCGCTCTTTGGAAGTTCTATTGTTTTTCTAATACAAAACATTACTGGTCATACGTATGTCCGTTATATTAACCTTACTGTAATTCATCATTACGTTCTTGTTTGTATCTTAATTGTTTGTATGCTTCCTCTTTTATTTTTTGATTCTTATAGTTATCAGGTAGATGATGAACACATGGTTCAAGTAAGTTGTAATATTCTCTACAATATTCACAATAACTTACAACCTTTTTCATCTTCTCATCTCTCATTTTCATATACCTAGGATCATCCCATTGATATTTACCGTCAATGGTTTTCTTGAATTGTTTCTTTGGTCTCCATTTACCATTGGGTAATTTCTCCCATTCCATAAAGGTATATTAGTTCCGTACTATTTAAATCTATTATGCGTGGGCTATGTCATTGTTGTTATTCTTCTAATGAACAACTACATATTCATAAAGGTAAGATTAGTTGTGATGAATGTCATAAAAATAATCTAACAATTCAATAACATTTATTAATAGGGTTAACTATTAACTATCAATGAACGTTTCCGAAGTACTCGATACTGGAAAAACGTATGAGAAATCTATACCACTTAAAGCTGGTGACATGTTAACTGTTCAAAGTTTTAAGGTAAGATACGTTGAAGCATTGGGTTCGGATATTGCAGAGTTGTCAACAACAACTGGACTTAGACATTCATTTGGTAAGACAATTATCGGACAAGCAAAATCTGAATACTGGAATGACGTAGTGGAAAAATGTGTCTCTAAAGATGCATCAGATGGATTAGACGTTTGGGTAGTTGAGAGGGAAGCCGAAAAAACTGGCAGAAAAATGCTAGCTCTAAGTATGTATCCCCCAAAGGCTACATCTTAAACCTCTTTTTTTATTATGATTTGTGATCGCTGTGGTTATGAGATGAATAAAATGACAGTGTGTCATCAGATATGTCCTAACTGTGGAGCAGTATTAGATTGTAGTGATGGTGTATATGATTAGTAAGGAACTCAGAAATATAATAAAAGAAAAAGTAAAGTGTCCTCATAGTAACAATGCTTTATTATGTGAGCACTGTAGACTTGATGTAAATAAATTTATGAAAAAATGGAAATATAAAAAAGAGTTTTAGATGAGTCCTTTTCTATCGTACTCATCTTTGGTTTGTTTATAGTAGTTGAGTGAACTTTTTGTTAGATTGATATTGTATTGAATACCTTTTCTAAATTCTTCAAATACTTCTTCACTATACTTTATTAGTTCTTCTTCGTAGTTTTTTAATTGTTTTTCTAAGAAAGCAATTACTCCGTCAATTTGTGTATTAGTACCTGACTTTGCACGTTCACTATGTTTTTCAGATTTCTTTCCGAATACCATGTTATATATAAAAAGATAGATTAAATAAACTTTACTCTCTATCCCTTGTAACTACGACTCCTGCCAAGTTAACAAGTTGATTGAGAATAGTTTGTCTAATCATACCGAATCTATCTGCACTAACATCCTCTTGAGGATATGTTTCTTTTGTTAGTTCATGTGCTTGTCTAAAATATTGTCTCCATAAATCTGCTATCATAGATGTATCATTAGATATTTTTACTTCTGGTACATTAGTAATGATAAGACTTCTAGCATCTGTTGAGTTAAATGCTTTCTTTCTAAATCCACCTGCATCTTTAGTACCACCTTGTTGTGTAAAACATTCTTCATCAATACATAATGCTTTAGGACTTTTCTGATACCATATCTGTTCACCAGTATTCCATGATGAACCACATATTTTACAGTTGCCTACGAACTTTGCTGAGATCTGTATTCCCATGTAGTCTTATACAACTACTCAAATAAAAACCTTATGTAAGTCCAGTTATTTCAGTGCACTTTGCAAGTAGATTATTTAACAAATAGTTTAATGCATTGTAAAATGTTTCAGTGTCTATGATTTCATCTAACCACCAATCATTTACTATTTCAAACCATTTTGGAATTTCACATGCTAATACCATACCCTATCTGAAACTAACTAGTATAAGAAGATTTATATAAAACCCCTGTATAAACCTTATATGGTTAAAAGAAAATTAGGCAACTCACATACTACAATCAGTATAACTTGGGCTGACAAAGAACAGTTTAGAAGATTTGCCAAACTTGTAAAGAAAACAAAGAATGGTAATATGTATGAGAGTGATGCTATTATTTTCAGTAGGATTTTAGAGCATTATAAAAAGACTACTAACGAAGCAAGTGATGTACCACACACAACATATCCAGTTAAGGCTTCTCCAGAACGTGACCTGCAAGGTTAATCTTTCTTGAGATCCATTTTATTTTTATATTATGAGTAAGCATACTGCTACATTTATCATGTAGTTCTATTAGTGTTGGAGTAGTTACTCTCCATTTTGTATTCATCTGATTAACCATTAACTGTGAGTCACTATAGATAGTTACTTTCTCTCCTCTGTATTTATCTCTAACATATCCAAGTGCATACATAAGTGCCAAGTATTCTAATTCATTATTAGTTGCAGTTGATTTTCTAGTTTTAATTATTGTATTATTACCATCAACCAAACATATATTATGATGTCTAGTACCACCGTCAATATATATGTCAATCAATACTTAAAATTATCGTACTAGTTTTTATGTTTTTTAGCGTATTCTTTTCTACAGGTTTGAGAACAATATACCTTTTGCCTACCCTTATATCTCCAAGGTAACTGTGCATTACATTCTATACAATAAAATGTATCATCCTTTCGCATGATGTATTTAAGTATATCTATTTAATAAAGGTTGTTAATTGTTGTGAATATCGAATGGATTTTTCTTCTTTGGTTCTTTTGCTTTCTCTGGATTTTTAATTGTATGATCTCTATTCACTTCAATTTTATCTTGTCTAGGTTCTACTGTATCTGGTTTCTTATCCATCATACTATTGAAGTACTTCATCCAAGCATCTGCAACTTCTCTACCTTGTCTATTTTCTCTAGTCTCTTTTGGTGTTTCTCCAGAACTTGCAAATTGATTACTTTCTGGTTGTTCTGTAGTTGTAATCTTTTCACCAGTTGCAGTTGTTTCTGTTTTAGGTGCTGATCTTTCAGCAGGTCTATCTTTTCTCCATCCACCACCTTTCAATGTATCATTGATTGATTTTAATTTTGCAGTGATTGTATCATAGCCCATGATAATATAATTGTTTTCGATTGATTTCTTTTTCTGTTGTGCTGCCATGGATGCTACTTCAGCAGGAGTTAAGATTGGATTCTTTGCTTTTCTACCTGCTCCTGCTCTAGCACCACCTATTCTACTAATACCTTGTTTTTTATTTGCCTTTGAATCTTTAGGATAATCTTTTAATTGTGATCTTCCCTCAATTTGTATTGGTTTTTCTGTAACTACTGGATGATATTTACCACTGCTTTCTCCCTCTTGGCTTGTTAAGGTATCAGTATTATAGTGTGTTGTTGGATTATTTACTGAACCATGACCATGATATAATTTATGATATTGATCAGCAGTTAATTCTTTTTTATCTGGTGTATAATATTTTGTATCTTTAGTTTCTTTTGGTTTTACTGCATTAGGTTTTTTTGCATCTTGTTCTTTAGTATATGCATCATGTATTCTTTGATACTCTTCATCTGATATTCCCTTTTTGTTTGGGTTCTTGTGTACTACTGGTTTGGTTCTTTGTAACTGTTGTACTTTCTTTTTTGGTTCTTTCTTTTGTTCTTCTTTTTTTGGTGCTTCAACTTTTGCATCTGCTTTTGGCATAGTATCCCAAGTACCACCACCTGCTAAATGTTTAACTTGTGCATCTGTTAATGGTGCTTCTTTGGTTAAGTATGTAATACCGTAAGTATTTCTAGTTTCTTCTGGTGCTTTAGGCATCTTGTTTCTTCCTCTTAATGTTGTTGTTTACAGCATTAAAAGCACCACCAGTACCAGTGGTCATAGCACCTTTCTTTTTATTATGTCCCTCATGACTTACTTCTGGTTTTTTCTCTTCATGTTTGAATTGTTCTTTAAAGTCTTGGTGGGTTGCTCCCTCATAATCATCGTCAGCATCCATATCAAATTGAGTAGATACTCCCATGTTTGGTCTACCACCTACATTACCATAAGCACCTTGCTCTACTCCAGATTTTAACAAGTGTAATGCATGTGTTAATAAGTCTAATGCTTTATTTTTATCTTCGCCATACATTTTTGGTGGTTTATCTGTACCCATTATTTGACCGTAGGCTGTATTACGTGTGTCTCTTGATTCCTTTGTAGCATGAACTGAACCATCATCTGCTATGAATTTTGTATTTTCTGTAACCTCTCCTTGTTGTTTTCTTTCTTCTTGTTTTTGTTTACCATATTCTTTTCCTCTTGCATATTTGTCTTGTGCAGATTGTATTCTTGCTTGTTGTTCTTTTGACATTTTTGATTCTTTTACTTCTGCTGATGGTTTCCTTGTTCTAGTCTTTGGTTTGTAATCATCTCCAAAAGAAATTGTTTCTCCTTTTGGTTGTTCAATTTTTAATAACTCTAATGATTTTTGTAATTTTGCTAATGCTTTCTTACTATCGATTGGTGCTTTACCTGTCTTTGGTAATTTTACTTTATAATTTTCATGTGATATTTGTGCCACAGGTTGTTGTTCTTCAGGTTTCCAATGTCCTCTACTTGATTCTTGTTCAGTAGGTCGTTGTCCAGTTGGTTGTTGTGAACTAGTTGCACTTTCAAATTGTCTACTGCTAGTACCTAATACATTTTTTCCCTCATGTGCTGATTCTTGTCTTGTTTGTGGGGGATCTTTCTTAGGTAATATTTTTCTGTATTTGTTATATTTTTCTTCTGGATGATTCTCATGTGGAACATCTTTAGGTGCTCCTACTTTTAATAACTCTAATGATTTTTGTAATTCTTTTTGTAATTGTTCCCATGATTTTTGTTTTGGATTACCAAGAGTGCTTAATTTTTGACCACTCATTGTTCTCTTTTCATCACCTGATAAACCTTGTAATCTTGTTCTTGCGGCGTTACCTGCAAATGAATTACTAACTTCTGAATCTAAATCACTTTCTTTAACACCGATTCCACCAATATTTCTTTTAGATGGTAATGCACCTTTTTTTAATACAGATTGTAATTCTGTTGGTAATTGTTCCCAAGTCTTTTGCAAGTATCTTGGTGAATATGCTTTAACTGTAACTAGTAATTCCCCTCTTTCTTCCATGGACATATCGTTCCATGATTTGTTTTTAGTAAGTATATCTTTAACAAAGAATGTCTCATCAATATGCATTGTACTGTATGATCCATCTTCACTCTTAAACAATGTTATATAAGATCCAGAGATAGATGTAACTGTACCACTCTTCTCTATACCATTAACGTAATAGTTAATAACATCTCCAACGGATGTATTCTGTAGTTTATTCAGTGTTTTTGGGTTCATTTCTATTACCTTGTTTTGCAGGTTTTCCTATATAAATTTGTCCATCATCAACAGGTTGACCAAAAGGATCGTTATTTCCCTCATGTTGATTGGATTTTGATGGATCTCCCATACTAACTTTCTTCTTTTCTTGTCTTTCTTTCATCATTCTTCTAACCAAATCTGGTGATAATTCGTTACTAGTGTTATCTGGTGCGTGTCCACCCTCTGGTAACTCTGTAAAGTTTTCTCTTTTATATCGTTCAACCATCTCTTTTACCTTTTTATCAAGTCCACGTGTTATTTTTTTATCTCCACCCTTACCTTTGCCACCATGCATGTGATCTGCATACCATCTAGCAGCCTGTGATTTACCATCTTCTGCATCTACCTTTGAATGTATAGCATCTTTATTTTCTTTACCAGTTTCACTTTCAAATGCAGCCCTTATATTTTCAGGTGTTATTGTGCCATCATGCCATATCTTTTTTGCTTTGACTTTAAGTGTAATCTTTTCCCATAATGGTAATTGTCTTATTGCTAACCATGCTTCCCATGTTTTTAGTTTTTCAACTTCTTCTAGTTTATCATCTGTTAATTTATCAAGTGGTTGTTCTTTAGATTGTGATGCCTTGTCAAATGGATCTCCATGTCCCTCATCTTCAAATTCTCTTCTAATCCTAACTATGGTTTTCTTGTTAGGCTTTTCTTCTTCAGGCATATATAAATACTAATATATTAATATTTAAATATTATCCGAATAATGCCTTTTGTAGCTTCTTAGTCATGTCCATTACATGCCAACTGTCTCCACCTGCTACTGCTCTACATGCTAATACTAGACTATCTGGGTAATCATCATGTTCATCTGACCTAATCTTCATGATACCTGTATCAGTATATTCTCTTCTGAGATATGATAACTGATATACTAATTTGTTTACTTGTTTTAATTTGATTCTATGGTTCTCAAATAACATTCTAAGGTCTCCATACATCTTGGCTTTCTCCTGTAATGAGAATATTACTCCCCTAACTGGAGAACCTTGTGATCTAGCCAAGTCTACAAGTCCACCACCCAAACCAGTTTCATCAACGAATACTGTTTCTATATGATACTTATCTATGTATTCTCTTATTCTTCCTGCTACTTGTACTACGTTAGATTGTGATTCATTTTCAACTTCTTCAACTGCAACTACTTCATCACTGTCTACAGATACTATTGTGTATACTGTTTCATCTCTACCAGTTCTTGCAACATCAACTCCCATATAATATCTTGGTCTACCCTTTGGAGTATAATCTCCAACTGCTTCCATAAGTATTGAGTTTGGAAACAATGCATCACCAATATCTAGGAACTCTCCGTCAACTTCTTGTATGTATTCTTCTCTGGTAAGTCTTTTAATTTCTTCAATGTATGCAGGATCTTTTTGAATCAATGGGTTGTCAGTTGATTTTACATGGAACTGTGTCCACAATCCATCTGGGTTAGTAGACTTTGAGTTCATACATGCTTCATAGAAATAACCTGATTTGCTGAAAGGTGTTGATGTAAGCCATACTCTTGCTTGAGTTGCCATACCTGATGGTAGGAAAGCCTTGAGTATATCTGTCTTAATGAAAGAACATTCGTCAGCAATAATAACATGTGGAGAATAACCTCTAAGTCCAATACCAGTTTCACCAGTTGCCCTTGTAATTATTTTTGACATACCATTACCATCAAGGAAAGAAACCCACAATGCAGTTTGTGTATTCTTTATGACATATCCTTTTAGAAAATCATTATCCATAACTAGACTTCTAATCTTATCAAACATGATTGTAGCCTGATTTTGTGTAGGTGCTGCTATAACTATGGTACATTCATTCTTTACTGTCTCTAATAATAATGGTGCAAAGAAAGCAAAGTGTATAGTTTTAACTGCTGTTGATACTGTTTTACCTACCTGTCTACCACTACGATATACTATGAATCTATCTTTACAATCTACGTATCTTTTGTTATAATCGAATACTTTATGATCAAGAAAGATTTCTGAGAACTTACTAGCAGATTGAGCACACTCTGCGATAGTATTTACAAAGTCTAATCTCTCTTTAATCTGTTCGTTCGTTGTTCTCCCTTGTGTCATTTACAGCCCTCTGAGCCTTTATCTGTCTAAATATACTTGATATGTCTCCAGATTTACCGAACTCTGTTTTTTCAGTTACGACTATCTTATTGTTTAAATCGTTAATAGATTTGATTATATTAAGTAAAGTATTGATTTCAGATTTGGTATTCCTATCAGGTACATTACCGTCAAACTTAGCCTGAGTCAAAGCCATCAATACATTTTCCATGGATAGTTTTGCTATTAGGTCTAACATATCTTTAATATCATCTGGGTTTCTAGTATCTAATGTATTAAGTAATTTTACAAAATCATCTCTAATTGCACATATTGCACCCTTTTCATACTTTGGACATTTACCATTACCACCCTCTTCTATACTACGGTATATGCATTGATCACACATGGCAGGTAAGTTTGCATCTTTAAAATGCTTTGCAGAGTTGAAAGGAGATATTGTTTTTCTCTTATCTTCTTCTGCAACAAAGTTACCATTTACAGATTTAATCTGAAAAATTTCCTTATCATCAACCATTATATAACAATTATTATATAACTAGTACTTAAAGTTTTTCTCGTATATATTCATTGATTTACACATTGGCATAAATAATAATGCAAATGGTATTTTCATTAATGAATAGTATTCAGAATTAACAACATCTTCTTCTTTAACATTTATTTTTTCCATATACTCTTTATATTTTTGACAGTTGTATCTTAACATTGGAATCATACCTTTACCTTTTTCTCCAAAGAACATTGATGTAGTTGAATTATTATTCCATACTTCTGTTTTCTTTGACATAGCAGCAGAGATCCATGCACTAGTATCTAAACTTTCAAACTTAGTACCACGCCCAATGTAACTACCTTTTGCTAATCCATGAAATTTTAATGGTGGTAGTTTTCTCATTTGATCTTCAGTTTCAAGTTTACCTTTAATTTCTCCTAGGCAAATATAATCATCTTTGTTAGGTTTAAGCAAACTTAGATGATTAAGATAGTTCTCCTGTAATACAGGTAAAGTCCAATCTATACCCATCTCTCTTTCTTTTTTATACCACTTCATTGTTTCAGCCATATTATAGAATACATCAAACTGAGTAGCATGGTCATAGTTTTCCCTGTGTTTCTTTAACAGTTCATGATACCTATCTGCTTCAGTTCCTATACCTGCAACTACAAATATGCTTTCAAATTTATCTCTAAATTTAGTGATATTTGCGTATGAGTATTTAAATGATAACATAACATTCTTAACACCACACTCTGCAAGTGTTTCTAAGTGGGCTTTGTTGTTAGCGTTAAAGTATATCTTCATCCCATGTCTCTCTATTATCTTCGAAGCACATGGTTGCGTATGGACAGAACCCATCACATAGGTAGTTTTTTACCCTAGGTGGTAAAGTTTTATTTGTAAGCGAGTCTTTAATCTCTCTTGATTTTACTATCATATCCTCTAATGTTTCTTCTATTGGTGCTAGTTTGAATGGTAGACATGATGGTTTATCTCTTGTTTCTTTATCTACTGCATTTGATATGTATATTACACAGCCATAATCTGCATCAATATCATAGCATTTTTTAAGTAATACTCTATATCTATTGATTTGGTCTACATGTGATTCACTTGGTTTGGATGTAGACTTACTGAAATATGCAATAGATCCAGTTGTTTTCTTATCACAGATAACATATTTACCGTCTATCTCTACCACATCATCAATAGAACCATAGATAATATCCAAATGTCTAGGATCATCTACAGGTATTTTTAGTGCTTCTTCCCTTGTTAATGCCTCATCTCTAACATAGTCGTATGCTAGAAACATCTCATGGAACTCTGGTTTTGCAACCATAGATGCTGAGTGTATTGCTTGACCAAAGTATAATGATCTCATATCTTCAGTATTCATACCACTTGCAGGTAAAGTCTTTTTATATATTACATTACGCATACATGGTTTAATAATATCTGATACATGTATTACTCCTAACCTTTCTGTTTTCATGGCTTCCACTTGTGCTTTTCTAAAAGCAAAATAAACTTCATTTGATATATCTTGTAATTTTAACATAATATTTATATGATGTTCTGTAATAAAAACGTTATGCCTAGCATGGTTTGTAGAGCAGTTGTTTGGAATACTGGTAAGGCAGAATTTGCATCTGTTTCAACTGATGCTAATAACATTATTCAAGCTGATAAAAACTTTGGATTCTTAAAGCCAACTAACGGAGTATTGACTTTTAGTATTAGTAATAGAGATGGAGAAATTACTGATAAAGCAGTTGACAGGGCTGTTAAATTTGCGTTAAAAGAATGGAGTATTTTTGTCCCAATTCAATTTAAGAAAGTACCGAAAGACGGAGATATTAGAATAGAATTTAGATCAGAAGATGAAGATGAGATATTAAATAGTAACACTCTTGCCTATATGTATTATCCATTAGGTGGTAAAACTGATGGACAATGTGTAATTAATACTAGATTTTATTGGACTAATCATGGTAATGGAGTTGATATGAATAAGATTGATCCAGTTCATTATAGACCTGACAGTGGAACTAAAGGTACTTCATGGGATTTAGACCAAGTATTAAGACATGAGTTTGGTCATGGTATATTTGGATTACCACATGATCCAAACACAAATCATATAATGAGTAGTAATTATAGTAAAATGAAAGAACATTTAAGTGAAGTAGATATATTAAGAGCACAGGCTAAAGCAGGTACTAGAGTTTTAAATGCTAATATGGTAAAACGTCTATTAACATGGATTACTAAAGCCAGTGATAGAGATTATAACTAGTAGTTGGATTTGTTATTACAACCACAGATTTCATCTGGATTGTCTTTGTTTGGTGCATTACAGCCCTCATCGCTATGTGCTTGTTGATGATGTCCACATGCATCACATTTTCCACCTACTGCTATTTTTATAGATCCCATTAGTATGATTCCTCTAATACAAATTTAAATGATTTTGTTTGTTCTGTCATTTGACCACTTGAATTTTTAAGTTCAATCTCACTTTCCCATACTCCTGCATTGGCTATTGCTGTATCACTATCTGTTAATTGATATGAGACTATTCCATTAGGTCTATTATCATAAGTAATATCTCCATTTATAATAAGAGTTCCATCTGGTTTCCATACTTTCCATTTACCAGTTGCATAAGTAGTATCATCATTTAAGTTCTTTACAGTACCATCATCATCTTTAATGGTCATAGTGAGTACTGATCTAGCACCTGCTTTAACACGAAATTCTACTGCATTACCTACCATATAACTACTCATTGTTTCTCTATGTCCTCTCTTTCTTTATAAAGATTTATGTCCTTGGTATTATCATTTGTGCTTGTTGATTTAGTCTTATCATTTACCTCTGCATCTTTATCAGAATCTTCTACTTCTGCTGATTTAGAAGAATCTTCTACTTCTGCTGATTTAGAAGTATCATTGACTTTCAAGAAAGCACTGTTTATATAGGATTTTAATGATTTGTCTCTTAATGCTTCCTCTATTTCTTTGCTTATATCGTGTAATTCTAATACCAATGTTCTTGCATTTGTACCGATAGTATTTGATACTCTGTGGAAACCGTATCTTACCAATACGATAAATGCTTCTGCTATGAATATTGATTCTATTATTGATAATATTCTTCCTCTTATGTATAATGCAAATGATGCTATTGCTATAGATTCTTCTACAACTCTGATGATTGTTCTTTGTAATCCTCTGAATGTAGCGATGGTTATTACATCTGCAACTATGGCTAGTCTTGATCTGAACAATGTAACAGTTTCTACTAGTTGTATTGTATCTCCAACTATTCTTATTATATCTCTTGATAGTCCTCTGAATGTGTCTACTGATACTATATCTGATACTGCTCTTGCAAGTGCTCTTACTCTTATGATTGATTCAGTTATTCCAACGATTTCAGATACAATTCTATTGAGTAATCTGACTCTAATTACTGCTTCTACTAATAATACAGAGTCGCTTGAGACTCTAATTATATTTCTAGCGAGTCCTCTGAATGTATCGATTGCTACTATATCTGATACGATTCTTACCAATGTTCTGATTCTTATTATTGATTCTAATACTTCTAATGTGTCTACAACTGCTCTTACCAATGTTCTTATTCTTACGATTGTTTCTACAGTTGATACTACATCTGATAGTATTCTTGTTAGTTCTCTTGCTCTTGATACAGTTTCAACTAATTCTACAATCTCAGATACAACTCTTGCTAAGAATCTAACTCTTACAACTGCTTCAGATAATGCTATCGAGTCTTGTAGGACTCTGATTATATTTCTAGCGAGTCCTCTGAAAGTGTCTATAGATACTGTATCTGCAACTGCTCTTGCCAATGCTCTGACTCTTACTATTGATTCTACGATTGATACAACATCTGATACAATTCTTGTCAATACTCTTACTCTTACGATTGACTCTAGTATACCTGTAATCTCTGTTTGTATTCTTATCAATGTTCTAACTCTTACTATTGATTCTAATGCTTGAACTGATTCTGATACTGCTCTAACTATGTTTCTTGCAGTTCCTCTGAACGTATCAATGCTTACTGTATCTAATACAATTCTTACCAATGGTCTTATTCTTAGAACTGATTCAGATATTGACACAATTTCAGATACAATTCTATTCAATACTCTAACTCTTACGATTGATTCTAATGCATTAACTGAATCTGATACAACTCTGATAAGTGTGAATACTCTAAATGCTGATTCTGTAATGGATACAATGTCAGATATTATTCTGTTGATTAGTCTAACTCTTACAACTGATTCAACTACAGATACAATCTCAGATAATACTCTAGTAATTGTTCTAACTCTTACTATGGATTCAGTTACAGATACTAATTCTGATAGCACCCTTACCAATTCTCTAGCAGTACCTCTGAATGTATCGATTGATACAGTTTCAGATATGATTTTAATTAGTGTAAATACCTTTATTGTTAATTCTGTAATTGATACAACTTCAGATACAATTCTATTTAGAACTCTAACTCTTACTAATGATTCTGCTAATGAGATACTGTCAGATATGATTCTAACTATTTGTCTAGCAGTTCCTCTGAATGTGTCAATAGATACTGTATCTACTAATACTCTGATCAATGATCTTATTCTTAATACTGATTCTGTTAGTTCTACTGAATCTACAACTGCTCTTACAAGTGTTCTTATTCTTAATACTGATTCTGTGATAGATACAATATCTGAGACAATTCTGTTCAGTACTCTTATTCTTACTATTGATTCTGTGGATAGTATTGATTCTGATAATACTCTTGATAGTATTCTTACTCTGGATACTGTTTCTATTATTGATACTATGTCTACTGTGATTCTGTTTAATACTCTTACTCTTAATACTGACTCTGTTAATACTATTGAGTTTATGATTACTCTGGATAGTATTCTTACTCTGGATACTAATTCTACTATTGATACTGAGTTTACTATTGCTCTTACCAACACTCTTGTTCTTACGATTGATTCTGTTAATGCTATAGTATCGGATATGATTCTTACAATGTTTCTTGCTGTACCTCTGAATGTGTCTATTGAAACGGTATCTGTTAGTATTCTTACCAGTGTTCTGATTCTTACGATTGACTCGGTTGCAGATACAATCTCTGATAACACTCTTGATAATGCTCTTACTCTTATTACTGATTCAGCAAGTGATACTGTATCTACTATTGCTCTGACAATGTTTCTTGCAGTACCTCTGAATGTATCTATGGATATAGAGTCTACTATTACTCTTACTAATGGTCTTGCTCTTAGAACTGATTCTGCTACATTTACAATATCTGAGACAATTCTATTGAGTATTCTTATTCTTACCAATGATTCTGCTAATCCAACTACATCACTGATAATTCTAACAATGTTTCTAGCAGTTCCTCTAAAGGTATCTATTGATACAATAGCATTGTATACTCTTACTAATGCTCTTACTCTTAATACAGATTCAGTTAATGTAATACTATCTGCAATTATTCTTACAATATCTCTGGATAATC
>Ga0208644_1000749_pt1 | contig 28901 bp, 36 predicted proteins | sample VirMetDEL_Nov_18_FD_184517 | JGI IMG/M metagenome (GOLD analysis project Ga0208644, IMG submission 184517) | Aqueous microbial communities from the Delaware River and Bay under freshwater to marine salinity gradient to study organic matter... | ecosystem: Environmental > Aquatic > Marine >...
GGACGGCTTTCTTGCCAGGTGGCTAGTTTGGTTTGCCGAGGATACCACCGAGCCGCCCGTTTGCCTCCCAGAAGAAGAAGAGCCGATCCTCGCGGCTATTAAGGCGCTGGAGGATGGCAAGCCCCGCGCCCAGGGCGGCAATTTGGAAGTTGCCCTCAAGCCGGCCCTTACCCCCTATTCGTTCAACGGCATAAAGCCAGTTAAGCACTGGAAGGAAGATTTCCGAGGGTTGCTATCCATGGCGGTCACCGATTCGGAGCGGGTGCTGTGGTCTAGGGCGTTTGAGCAATGGGTCAAGGTCTGCTTTCTCATCTCGGACACGCCGGAGGTGAACTACGAGTGCCAGCTAGTAGCAGCCGAAATAGTGCAGAATGCTATAAAGAACCTAATTTGCCGATGCCAAGACCATTTGGGACTAAATGAGAAGCAGAAGGCACAAAAAAAATTTTTAGCCTTGCTGGAAGTAGGGGAAACGATTACGCTAGCAGATCTAGCACGTCGAGCGCAGCGCTTACCCCTAACAAGGCGCGAGAGACAGGATTTATTAGCAGATGCGATTGAACGATTTGATTGGCAAGCGGCAAAGGTCAACATCAAAGGAGCTCAGCGCCCCACAACCCTCATTACGAGGGTCCGATGAATAGCTCGGGTAATAGTGAGCTGAGTCGCCCTCAACCTACCGATATTATTATGAAAAGAAACTCAACTCAACTCAACTCAACAGTTAAAAGTGAGCTGAGTTTGATGCAAGGTTTTGGATTTATTTAAGAAAAAAACTCAACTCAACAAAAACGACTTTCCTAACATGCCCCCCTATATAGGGAAATAAAGGGGTATGTATAGTGAGCTGAGTTTTGTATACTTGAGTATAATATATATAGAGATATTAAATAGATAGAAGAAACTCAACTCAACTCAGCTCACGGAAACGATGTTTGATTTTTTTTGAGGCCTAGTAAAATCAAATGGTTAAAAAATCTCAACTCACGGGGCGTTGTGAGGGGGAGGAGCATGCGCCGTAAAAGGCAACCCCCGTTCCCCTCTGAGCTACAAGAGCAGATAGCCCTGTTTGCCTGGGCCAGCCTCAACCACCCCCGTTACCCCGAGCTGGCCCTGCTTTATCATATAAACAATAACAGCAGGTCAGCCTTCAGGGGCAGGCTAAACAAACGGGCTGGGCTTAAGCGCGGCTTTCCCGACCTTTGCCTACCCGTGGCTAGGCCGCCCTTCAATTCGCTCTATATAGAGCTAAAGCGGCCCTCAGCGGCCTGGCGGGTTGGGGCTATACGCAAAGAGCAAGCCGAATGGCTCGCCGCCCTTATCCTTGCCGGCAACGCCGCATTGGTGGCGTACGGGGCGGAAGATGCTGCCCGGCGCATCACCGCCTACCTTGACGGAACCCTCTTTTTAGAAACGCGGGATTAAAACATGGTTATGAAGAATAGAACGGGCAAGGGGATAGGAATGGCCTCCGGGATAGGAATGGCAATGGCTTCCAAAACAGACAAGCAACTAATCCGCTACATAGCGCTCCGATCTCAGCCCGCCATTGAGGAATTGATACGGCGTTATGAAAATAAATGCCGAGCGCTGCAGCTCCGGCTAGCAAGAAATCTCTCCCCATCCGATGCCGACGAAGCCATGCAGGACACCTGGATGCAGATATGGAAATACGCCAAAAGTTACCGAGGCGACGCGGCCGTCTCGAGCTGGATCTATCGCATCACAGCTAACTCAATCCTAATGGCCGTAAGGCGGCAAAATATCCTCAGCCAAACCCACGTTAAAAACTCAGACCCGCTCGAAACCGTTACCAAACCGCTAATCTGCAACAAGCCGCTCCCGGACGAGCAGCTCCAAAGCAAGGAATCCGTCCGCGCAATAGAGCGCTTGCTAGATATCCTAGCCAAAATCAAAGATGTAGCCAGCAAGCATGCAATTCTAAACCGCGCTTCCGGCTACACCACAAAGGAAAATATCGCCCTGATAGCCCGAAATCAAAAAGTTCAGCTTAGCTCTGCAGCTATGAAGTCCCGCCTTCACAGAGCAAAAGATGTATTGCTTGATTTAGGAATTAGGAATATTATCTAAACTGGAAGAGGTGTATTGAGATTTCACTCTGCACATCAAGCAATAGCCTTCTATTTGGTGCGCAATCCTGCCAGGTTAAAAATACAAAATTTACTCGAACCAGAATACCGTAGCAACAGCTATGGCGAGTACGATCTTGATGACATCTGGGCAGCGGTGGCGCTAGCGATCAAGAGCGCGCTAGAGGGACAGCTACAATGTGATCGGGCCTGCTTCCACCTTCTGTACCTAACAGAGCGCTCAACTGCACCATCTATCGAAGATGTAGCGCGCTCAGAAAGAATTTCGGTTAGAAAGCTTAAAAGAACAATGTATAGGATACTAGACCTCATAGCTTCAGAGCTTGCGAGGTTCGATCTATGGGAAGAAAAGGAAGGCGACAACAAGGAAGCGGCGGAGAAACAAGAAGCAGAACCCCTGACGGGCAATATGAGGGCGCAACCTACGATAAAAAAACAGCTGAATTAGTTACATTGATGACAGCTGGCGGGATTGATACCGAATCCCAGGCCAGGGCGCTGGGCATGTCAATTGAGCAGCTAACGGTAATTTACGCAGCGGAAATTGAAAACGCTGTAACCAAGATAAACACCCAGATCATGGGCGCTCTTGCAAGGAACGCCCTATCCGGCAATCTCGGCGCGCAAATATTCTGGCTAAAAACTAGGGCAGGTTGGAAAGATGTATCAATCGGTGATGATGGTTCGAGAACCTCCTACCAGATAAATATTACAGCTAAGGAAAAACCAGCAAGATTAAGGCTAATAGAAGATGACGGCGGCGCAATCGTCGAAGCAGGAGAAGAAGCAGCAGAGCCAATCGCAGCAAAGGCGGGAGGCAAATCTTGATCTTCCTTGGTGGCTGACCGATGCCGTTCAAGATGTTGTAGAGCGCCGCGCCTTTATCGTTACGGGAGGCCTCGGGAGTGGCAAAACCTTTGCGCTCTGTTTTTGGCATTTGATGCGCTGCTTTCTAAATGCCAATAGCCGCGTCTCTTGGATGATTGCACCCAATTATCCAAAGGTTGATAACGTACTACTGCCCGCCTTTATGGAGGTGGCTAGCAACCTGATGGGGTGGCGGGAAGGCAAGTACGCAGATTACCAAATCAAGATGGTTGCTCCAAGAGAAATCATCTTGCATAAGACTGGGCAGAAGATTTTATGTTACTCGGCTAACAAGTGGCGCGATTTGGTGGGTGAGAACATTTCCCATTTTTCCGCTACGGAAGTAGCGATTTACAATAATAATGAATGGCTGGCAAAATGCCTCTATCGCTTGCGCTGCCCCCGAGCAGAGCTCCGGCAATACATGATCGAATCAGTACCGGAGGGCACAGAGGATTATTTTGCGCAAATAGCAAATTTTGGGACAGATGAAGCGCTTAGAGATGGAGTATATCTTGATGAAGAAAACAACCGGAAACGGTACATCCTTTTCACGGAAGATAATGAGCACCTTCCCAAGGGGTATGTCGATACCGTCCGGGAGGCTACAAAATCAGACCCAGGCAGATGTGAATCGTATCTTAAGGGGTTATTTGTTCCCTTTACAAAAGGAACCGCTTACTGGGAATTTAGGCATTCTGCTTGTGTCAAATTAGGCTGGGAGAAATCAGCAAGGCATCCCATTAACTTTTGTTGGGATTTTAATGCAAATCCTCTAGCTTGGAAGGCGATCCAAAGATTGCCGAGCATTAATCAGGTTGGAGAAAGGATCTACAAGTTTGTTGAGCTGGCAGAGGCTTCGGGAAAAGCTCGGGGCTTGATGGATGCGTGCGTTGAATTTATGGCGGCGTTCCCGCCTGCTAGATTCAAGCATGTGCCGATACATATTTGGGGAGATCCGACGGGGTTTCATAAGAGCCATAAGGCTCCTAACTGCGATTTTGATCAGATTTACAACATACTGAAAGCGAAGTATCACACAGTTGAAATTAAAGCGCCTGACTCAGCCCCACAGGTTAGGGCGCGGCTCGAGCGGGTCAATCAGCTATTTGCCTACGACTTGATCGTAGTCTGCGCCTGGATGCAAAACAGCATCAAGAGCTATGCAAATACGGGGCTAAAAGATGGCACTTGGCAGATAGAAAAGCCGCAAGGCGAAGATTGGACCCATTGGGCAGATGCCGGCGGGTACTATTACCACGAAGTTACAAAGCACCTAGACTTGGAGGATCCTATCTCCCCGAGGATATACGGAGTTAATAAACTTTTATAAAGGATTTCTATGACACTCGTTAATGGAATGAATGTTTCAGTCTCCGGCCTGGCGGCCTCAGCCTTCGGCTCCGCAACCGAGCACCAATATTTTGTAATGGGACCGCATTGGAAACATGCGGTTGGAGCGCTAAAGGTTGGCTCTCTTTCCGGTACTGGTAATCTGAAATGCTCTTTTCATCATGCGGCGCAAAACCCGAGCAATGAAACGCCGGATTGGAAACTGCTAATGTCCTTCTCTTCGCTAAATGCCAGCTCCGCAATGTCCACCATCTTTGATGCACCGATCACCTCCACGCCCCTCCTCCCCTACGGGCGCTTCACCTCTACAGTAGAATCAACCAATGCCGGCACAACGACCTTTTATAACGTGGTGGCTAAATTACTAGCTGAGGTATAAATGTGGCAGAAGGCAATTCAGCACAGGGCAATTCGGTTGTTCTGTCATATCACCCCAAGTATCTCGATTTCCGCGATGATTGGATACTATGGCGCGACCTTTACGAAGGGAAGCACAAGACCCTAACAAAACCTCAGTACCTCTGGCCGCACGTTCAAGAGTCCAAAGGGACGTCGGATTCTAACGAGCTTAGAGATCATAGGGCGAATAGGACGCGCTATTTAAATTTAATTGAGATAATCATCTCTCTTTGGCAAGGGCTGTTTTTCAAGACCCCGCCAACCATTGAGGGGATGGATGAGAAGGTGGTGGAGGATGTTGACGGTAACGGCACCAGCTTCTATAGCTTTCTAAAAAATGAGGTTCTGCGCGACTACTTTCTTTATGGCAAGGCCATCGCGATAGTCGATGCCTCTCCTTTTACCGCAACCTCGAGGGCGCAGGAGGAAGAGCTAGGGCTAAGACCCTACATCGAAACCATACCGGCGCTTTCAATGGTTGATTGGGACATTGAAACGGTAGATCCAAAGCGCATAGGTAAATACAATTTTGCTAGGTATAAATACACAGTCGTTGAGCCAAGAAAAAACGAAACGCAAGCGCCGACGGTGCAAGAATACAGCCGGGCACTTAGGAGCGACGGCACGGCTTATATTATTGTGCCCTATTTGCTGCACGAAGAGCAGAAGAACACCAAAAGCATCAAGCAAGACCCCTATGTAGAAGCAACCTACATGGAGAAGGGATCGCCGATTCAAACCAATCTGAAAGAGATCCCTATTTCGGTGATGGAGGATGACTCATGGGTGAAGGATTTAGCGCAGGAGGCTTTGCGGTATTACAACCTTAGAAGCAACCACGACAACATCCTTTACCATCAAGGATGGCAAAAGCTTTTTGGTATTGGGGTAGAGACGGCTGAGCACAAGGCGGCGTTGAGCGAGAACCTGATTGCCTTTATCCCCAAAGATGGAGACATTAAAACCGTTGAGCCGGTTGACACCACTGCCATTACCAAGGCGATGGACGAAAGTATGGCAGCCGCCTTCAAGGTGGGGCTGAATCAATTGCGCATGCTCCCTTCTGACTCCAGGGTAGGCCAGTCTGAGGATGCTCAGGCGGAGGAGAAGCAGAACCGTTATGAGCTAGTAGAAAGCACCCTGGCCGAGCTGGAGGATTTCGCCCGGGATGTGCTGAATAATTGCCAGCTATTCATAAATGGCAAGGAATTTAGTGGCAAGGTGGAGCTTTGTAAATCTTTAGGCGAGCAAAGTATTGAAAACTTTGTATTAATTTACAACTCTTTCGCCCGCCATTTCCAAGAGAACGAGGTGCTGAACAAAATCACCCTAAAAGAGGCTTTAAAGAAGATGAAGCTGCCAGAACAGGAGATGGAGCTGGCCCTTGCCGCAGCCGACACCATAAAAGCATCTAAGCCTAGAGAGGAAAGCAGAGGCTTAATCAGAGACGATGGTGGAGCAGAAGAAGAAGAGGAAGCGGCGAGTTACCAATGAGATCGCGCGCTCGCAGGAGAAGATCAGAGCCTTCATTTCTGATATTGGCGCGGCACTGTCAAAAGCTGGCGGTAGGTTTCTTAAGAATCTTGACGGGAATAAGCGCAAAGATGTTGCGGCTTTGCTGGGACAATTTGACCAGGCTATTAGGGAAACGGTTTTAGAGAAGGCCTACGAGCGGGTTGAAGATATTTATTCTGACGAGCTGGCGATAGTTCGGAAAGATTTCGAGGCCAATAGTAGGAAGATTGCATTTAGCGGCGCGGACAAGCAAACGGTAAAGGCTTTGTTTGAGGCTGAGTTTTCAGTAGTTGAAAACCTCTTTGCTGATTATATCGGCGATCTGCGGCGCGGAGTGATGAGCCAGGTGCTACTGGGGCAAGACCCGGATTTCCAAGCACTCGAGGAGGAGCTGGGGAGCAGACTAGCAAGCCACTTAGAGACGGAGCTTAATACCGGCGTTGCTGCATTTCAAAGAACGGTGGCGACGCAGAAGGCAAACGACTTAGGGCTGAAGAAATTCCTTTATGAAGGCCCGGATGATGATGTCATTAGACCATTTTGCGAAGAGCGGGTTGGGCGGGTGTTTACAGATGAGGAGGCCAAGGATTGGGATAACGGCCAGGGCTTGCCGGCGGATATATTCTTGGGTGGCTACAATTGCAGGCACCGAAAAATATATCTAGACGATGAAGATGCGGAGCAGTTTGAAGAGGAAGAGGAAAGCTAATGGGGTTTCAATTGCGTAATCGGGTCAATATACCGAGAGTTAAAAAGGAAATGATGGACCAGAAAGAGAAAGCGCTAGGGCTTGCTCTTCAGAAGGTAATTCTCTCTTTAAATCAAAGAACCAAGGCTGGGCGGGATGCTTTCGGCAGCCCCTTTGCTGACTATACGGAGGGGTATAAGAAATTTAAGGCGGGGAAGGGTAGGAGTATCTCACCCCCGGACCTCACCTTCACAGGCGCGATGCTCCGCGCAATCCAGTTCAGCATTAAGCGTACCGCAACCGCCATCATAGGCCGCATCTATTTTCAGTCTGCAAAAGAGGCTGACAAGGCTAGAGGAAATCAAGAGAAGCGCCCGTTCTTTGGCTTATCCGCCAAAGAGCAGGATTTAATAATTAACACAGTGAAAGGAAGATAGAGATGCCAGGCGATCAAGACCCAGCAGAAGCAACCGTGTCTAAGGCTGAATTTGATAGGGTGCAAGAGAAGTACCACCGGACAGAAGCGAAGCTAGTTGATCTAGAAAAGCGATTAGAAGGCTTTACCAAAATTGCGGGCGATCCGGCAGAGATATTGGGCAAGCTCGAAGATTATGAACTATTGAAGCGCAAAAAAGCTGAGGGGAGCCCCGACGATCTAAAGGCTTGGCAGGAAGAGAAAGAGCGCGAGATCGCCGCAGCGCTAGAGAAGCGCTACAGCGCCAAATTTGATGAGATGACCAAAAAGCTGACCGATGGGGAGGCCGAGCTTAATAGGCTTCGGGTGGTGAATCCCACTATGCTAAAGGCGGCCGAGCTATTCAACGCAAAGGAATTGCCGCTAGTACAGATGTTAGTTGAGCGTGATTGCGGGTGGCAAGATGGGCAGGTGGTTGTAAAAGGGCCAGATGGCAAGCCGATGTATTCGGCCAAGAATCCCAAAGAGTTTATGGGCATGGAGGAGTATTTGCAAAGCAGAGCAGAACTCTACCCAGGCCTAGCCAAAGCGCAATCCTCTCCAGGCGGCAGAGAAGGCGGCGATAAGATGAACGGTAACGGCGCCGGTAAAATTACCGTTGCTGAATTTAAGGGGATGACTGCACAGGAGCGCGCCAAGCTTCCGACGCATGAGCAGCGATCTCTATCAGTACAAGCTTTAAAATCTATGTAATTTTAGGAGAACAAATTTATGGCAGAGTATAGAGATAAAATTGTGGCCTTTGCGGGCCACTCAACGGGTAACTGGCACAATCTTTCGTGCACTCAGGCACAAAGCTTGAGCATTGTCGCGAATATGTGGAGCTTCACCTCCTCATTTACGCCAGTACGAAACATTGATGCCGGTGCCGCAGGGTCCGATCAATATATGCGGCGATTATTCGCTACGTTAGTTTCGGACCTGTTTAAAACTTCAAACTATTAATTTCAATTTTCTAATTTAGGAGAACAGATTTATGGCACTAGAAACAGAATATGCAAATATAATCGGACCTACTGATGTAGTGTCCAATGCGGTGGCAGACGCGCTCGTGCAGAGCGTTGTTTGTGTCCCGCTTATCTATGCGGAAAACTTGCCGGCCGATACCAGGGTGAAGCTCTGGAGGAAGGACGGGTCGTTTGCCGCCGAGGAATTAGCCGAGTCTACTAGCACTTCAGCCTTCGGACAGCTGACACAGACTAGCGTGTCGGCAACTGCGGCAAAGGCCGTGTCAGTTTCTAAGCTGACAGTTGAGGCGATCAGATTTCGCGAGATCTCGGTTGCTTCAATGGCTGCTAAGCAGGGGCAGAGTATCGCTAGGCTGCTTGACGCCAATATTATCAGCCTGATTTCAGGCTTTAGTCAGTCGGTAACGGCAACTTCGGTTGCCACTCCTGACATTTGGATGGATGGGCTAAGCACCATTCAGGGCAGCTTGGCGGCTAAGAAGGGTGGTAATCTTCGCGGGATTCTGCACTCTAAAGCAGCAGGGCAGCTCAGGAAGCATCTGATTAATACTTCCGCTTCACCCTTTACCTTGCAGCCGATGCTATCGCTCCTTCAGGGCTATGAATCCCCGAATGGATACGTGGGAAGCTTGCCAGGTATTGACCTATTCGCCACTACGGGAATCGGGACAAGCGGCGGCGATTATCTAAACCTTTGCTTCAACCCTGATAACGCCTTCGGCGGTGGATACGATCCGGGAGTACAGACCGAGGTTGTATTTGTCGGCTCTGGCGGCGTTTACTACGAAATCACCTCCTATATGTTCAACAAGGTTGTTGAATGGGTGGATGAAGGTGGTTGCATCGTGAAGAGTGATACCGGCTTATAATTTTAACATACCCTTAACTTACCCGGGGGCGGGAACGGCTCATCCTCCATCCCGCCCCCTTTTTTGGAGAAAATAATGCAAACTGAATATGATGAATTGCTAGCAGACTTTCGAGAGCCTATGTTTCAAAGGCGAAGAAAAATCCCCTATGTGCTTTTCGGGCTTCAGCGGCAAAATTATGACGCAGAAGGCAGAATGAAGCCGGAGCCTGATTTGTTTTGCTTAGATTGCAGCAGCTCCTCTGGGCAGATTCCGATTATTCAGTACTATCTAGGCAAGGGGTATAAGATTCTGAAGTACTGGTTTCCAGTCAACGAGAAGGCGCAAGAGGTTCAACTCGGGCAAATTGGGGTAGAGGTGGATGACAAGCTGGGCACTGGGCAATACAGAGCGCTCGCCAATTTCTGCCAGCAGACTATGGATTATGACCCTGAAGAGATTAAGAAGCTGAAGATAGAGAAAAGCTTGCTTGAGGAAAGGTTAGCAAAGGAACAGGAAAAGAATGCAAAAGCTGAAGGAAAAGCTGGAGCTAGTAGAGCAGCAGCTTAGAGAAAGGCTCAAGGAAAAGCGTGAGGCCGATTCGCATTATCAGCAGCTAAAGCGCACCCCCGAGGGGGAAAGAAAGCGCAATGCGGTAGACGAGATCGGCAAGATGGTTCTAGATCACGAGCGAAAGCTGGGACGTGAGCCTACTTACGAGGAGTGCAGAAAGAAAGCAGAGGAATCAATGCAGAGAGTGGACAGAAGAAGATGACGGCGCATTTCGGGCAGGACATTATTAGGGAATTTGTTCCAAGGCCGGGGGAGGAGTTTGTCCCTTTGCCTAGCCAGAGTCCTAATATTTACCTATTCACCACTAAACCCACCAGGACGGTGGCGAGCGCCGGCACAGGAGCGGTGCAAACCATTACTAGCTGGTCGCAGATAACGGCCGCCCCTAATCTTTGGCAGTACACAATAGCGGCTATTGACGATCCTGATCCGACGGGCGTTACCGCCGAGGTGCGGTATTGGGAAGCGGTTAATTATATTTCTCAGGCAAGCGAGCAGACCCAGACTGTCATTCGCTCCTTCCTGATTTATCGGGACGAGGCCGGGCAAGATATTCCAGGTACTACAACAGACGATCTAAAGAAGGTATTCCCGCAGATCTCGAGCTATGCCACCGATGATCAGCTTGACGAAGTGCTCTTACTTGCAGAAGAGGAGATCCGGCGCGATCTAAGAAAGCGCGGCTTTCTCTGGTCAAGGCTTAGGGGGCTTAAGGAAATCAAGATAGCCCTTGCTTATAGGGCAATCGCTTTCAATGCGATGAATCAAATTACAGCCGATAGGGATAGGCACGATATTAGATTTAGAAACTATTTAGAGCTTAGTAGCGGGGCGCTAAACACGGCGCTATTGGGCTATGATCAAGATGGAGATGGTGAAGAGGATTCGGTAGTGGTGGCAAGGCCCAAGGGCTGGCTAGTGCAGAGATGACGCTAGTTACCGACATTGAAACGGCCTGGAAGGATACCATTTGGGCGCATGCCGATATTAAGGCCATCACAAATAAAGCTTACCCCTTTGAGATAACAAACGCCTCAGAATTTGAGGTGGGCCAGCTCAGCTTTCAGCAGAAGGTTAATTTTTTTGAGTACGTTATCTCCCCCACGGTGGAGACTAACCTGATTGGCAATTCTGCCGGCGGCGTGATTAATATCGAGGCGGCAATTAGGTACACAATAGAGAAAGATACCAAGGGGGTGGCGTTTGCTGCAGCCAGAAATGCTATCTGGACGCTACTTAAAACGGTGCGGGATGAGCTTGGGACTAGTTGGGATAGTACGGTGGATTTTTACAAAGAGCAGCAAGATATTCCCGAGATAATAGAGGCGCAAATATTAGAGCAGCAATGCTGGCGCTGGGTGTATAGATTTTTAGCAACTAAAACGATTTCAAATTTCTAGGAGATTAAGTTTATGGCAAACGTAACAGGAGCTTCAACAAACCTGATCGCCAAGACGGGCACCACCTTCGGGACTGCCGTCCAGGGCGGATCGGGCGATCGTATGGTGGTCGACTCGATTAACCACTCTAAGGGAACCGAGGAGCTGTCAGAGGCTGGGATCGGCTCCGGGTTGGATATGACTGCGGAGGCTCAAGCCGGCGCAACTACCCCGACGGTGACGATTGAAAAGAGCGCTAGCTATAACGATGCTGGGCAGATACTCGAGGCGCTTTTGCTAGGCCGGGCAGCGGTAACAAATCTAGGTTCAGGCGCTTATGGGCATTCGATTTACTATGATGCAAATAGGGCGCTCTCTTGGGCCACGATAGCCTTTACCGCCACCACAGCATCTCTTATCGAGTATCCAAGCTGCACCCCTACTAGGGTCACAGTAACGGCGGCCAATGCGCCTAATTACGTCAAGAAAAGGTTTGAGTTAATGGGGAACGATCAGGTTGTCGTTGCGGCTAGCCAGGTAAATACCATTGCCTCACTAGCAGCCGCTACGGTGGCAAATTCTAAGCGGATAGTGGTCAGGCCGAATGATAAGTTTCGGATTAATTTGCGCACCGATGGTGCTCTGGCGGATAGTAGCAAGCGGAATATCGAGTCAATTACTATCGACTTATCGGTAGAGGCGGAGCAGGTCAGGGAGATTAAGAACAGCGCCGGGAATGGCATCGTTCGGTTATCTAGCAGCCCGCCCTTTGTCGGTACTGTTACGGTGCAGTTTAGATCGCTAAATGACTTTGAATTTGTCACCGGGCAGGCCAGCGGGACAGAGTTTAAGGCTGATTTTACCGTTACCTCGCCTGACCTGATAGGCGGCTCCTTTTATTACTTTGAGCAGTACAACTTTCCTCTACTCAAAATCATCCAAGATTATGAGTACAATGTATCTAGCGGAGCAGAGAATCCCTATACGGTTGTATTTAAGTGTATGGCGGCACCCTCTATCCCAACAGGGATGTTAGACACGTTGCCATATAAGCGCGTTCAAAATGATAGATCGACTAAGATGGTATGATAAAACTAAAAGAAACAATTGTAATTGAAATTGCTTGCGAGGGGTCAGATCCTGCGAAAATAACCTTTGCTAAGCCAAGATTAAACAAAATCTTGGATAACGCCTCTTTGGATGCAAAGAGTCCGGACGGAACAAAGGAGCTATATAGCAGGCTTGCAAGTCAGGTTTTAGATGTTGTGGGCGTCGAGTATGAGGATGGCACAAAGCTAACTGCGGAAGGCCTGAAACAGCTCGACGTTCCCCTAGATTTCATGCTGGAGGTTATCAAGGCTTACAATAAGGCAACGACGCGGAAAGAAGATCCGGAGGCGGCAGAAAAAAAGGAGCAGAAGCCCGAATCGTCCAGCGCCTAGAGGCGCTGCTCCTTACTTATCCCAATCTGCGCTGTGAGCACTGTTACCAGTTAAAAAAGGACGATAACATTCCGCCCGAGTGCGAGGTGGGTATCTGCCCTGTTGAGGATCTTGCTAGTGATATAGATCTCAACCTATGGTGCCAGAAATATCTGCGCGCTAAATCGCTCTACCACTTAACAGAAGATCCAAAAACTCAGCAAGGAGTTTTTGAGGAGCTGGGACTTTATGATAACCCCGATTTTCATCTAAGGATCGAAGGTGTATACGCCAAGTACTTGGCGAAGAATCGAATGTCAACAGTAAGAGAGAACAAAAAATGGAACAAGATCTTGTAGGGATGACGGCGGAAGAAGAGAAGATGTTTAATGATGAAATCAAGGCCAATGGTAAATGGCAGGATGAAAAACAGGCGCTAGATAGGCTTGACAATCTTTACAATTATTTGGTTTCCGAATCCCCTGGCGATTTAGTTCGGCAGTTTAATCAGCTTTATTTACTTGCTCAGCAGATATTCCAGGAGAATTTGGAGCTGAAAAAGAAGGTGAATAAGGTAACGGCCATGTATCTTCGGAGCGAAATGCGCGCGCAGGGATTTTTAAATCCGATGATTTATAACTTTAGAAAGCAATTTCAAGGCTAAAGACTAATGGCGTTCGGCTCTAATAACGACATGGACATCCAAGTCAAGGTGGATGCCAGCGGAGCGATCCGCATTCTTGACTCATTAGGAAATGAGATCAAGAAGGTTGAAGGGGCGGCCAAGAGCGCCGGGACCGGGTTTAGTAGTTTTCAGAAAAGCATAATCACGCTTAATCAAGGCCTGGGGCTGGCTAAGACTGCTTTTACTGGGGTGAGTAAAGCGGTCGGCGGGATAGCGGATACTCTTGAGCGCGGTTCGGCGGTTAATGATGTTAATAAATCCTTCCAAGATCTATCAATCACAGCTGGCAAGCTAGCCGATACCTACCTAAATGATCTTAACGAGGCCACTGGGGAAACGATTGCTAATTTTGATTTACAAAGAAAAGCAATTGAGGCGGTCAGAGCGGGTGCTAAACCAAAGGAGTTTTTAGAGCTTGCCAAGGCCTCTCGAGCTCTTGCGGAGCAGGCGGGCGGCAGCACAGTTGAGGCGCTAGACGAGCTTAGCCGAGCGTTTGAAACTGGGCAAACGCGGATGTTGAAAAACAAGCTGGGGGTGATCGATCTCGGCAAGGCTGAGGCGGAACTTGCAAAAAAATTAGACGTTGCTAGTAATTTGCTCTCTAGGGAGGGCCAGGTTCAGGCAGCAAGAACAGCAATTCTTGAATATTCTCGCAAAAAGACTGAGGAGGTTGGCGCAGTAACTAAGGATGCGGGCGATAATATAGCGCAATTTGGCAAGATCGTTACCGATGCGAAAGATAAGGTCTTTTCGGCAGTTGAGCAAAATGTCAGCTTAAACAAGTCTCTTGAAGAGTTAAAAACTCTAATCGCCACTACCGACTTTACCCCTCTAATTAATTTCCTATCTAAAACAATTAGCCTTGCGACTCAAGCTGCTTCTGCTCTTACGAGCATGGCAACTGCGGCTCGAAATGCTAGTAATCCGTTTAATCAAATTCAAGCTAAGAGCGCAGAGTTTCAAAATAGCCTTAAATCACTGAGGGAGCAGCTTAAGAAAGTTTCTTCTCAGGATGGCGTTGCGGCTGTTGCTAAGGGGATCGTAGATCTCGAGAAGAGAATGCGGAGCATGGGGGAGTTGACCGATGAAGCTGCCGGTCAATTGTTGTTACTTTCAAGGGCTGCGGAAAGAGCTGCTCAAGAATTTCAAGGCCCGGTTGCTCCACTGGAGAAATTGAATGAAAATTTAATAGATCAAGAAAAGGCGGCAGAAGAAGCGAGAAAGGCGCAAGAGAAACATAATGAGGAGCTTAAAAAGGCGCGTGAGCTTTACGAAAAGCTAAACAGCGCCGACGGGATTAGTGAGTATGCTAGTAAGATTAATCAAGTTGATAAGCTGCACAAAGATGGGATTATCACCCTAGAGAAGTATAATGAGGAGATAGAAAAGCTTAGAAATCAATTCAAGAGCGGCGGCGGCGATGTTGGCAACTTTGATAGAGCTCTAGCCCAGATTGGCATTGAGGCGGCTCAAAAAGCGGCAGACGAAGCCCGCGATCAGCTCATGGCGGCCTATGAGGATGCCGTTAATTTCTACGGGGAAATCTGGTCAGAGATTATTCACACAGGCACTTTCGATCTCTCAAGAGCCTTGAAAGAGGTTGCCGTAGGTTTTGCGGCGCAGATGACGGCGGCAATGCTTGGAATACCGGGCTTTAGTTCCTTTGGTGGCTTGGGGCAAGGGTTGGCGGGCAATTTACTAGGCGGTAGCGGCGGGCTGGGCGGCATTGCTGGCTTTGCCGGAGGCGCTGGACTCCTTAGCGGAACTTCTGCCGGCGGCTTTATTTCAGGGCTTGGTGGTAATGTTGGCCCGGTGGCTAGTGGCGCAGAGTATAGCGGCATGCTAGCGGGCGCGGGGCCAGCGGGCTGGGCAGCTCTTGCTACGGCAGCGGTGCTAGCGGTTGGCTCTCAAACAGAGTGGTTTGGGCTTGAGGGCGGCATGAGCGCGGGGCAGAGGGAGCGCGCAGACATAAGAGATCGGATCGCAGGGCTAGCCGGCACTGATACCTTCAACGGTCAAAATTTATTCGGCATAGACTTTCACCAATTTGATGAATCAATTCCTATTCTAGAGGAAGCGAGGAAAGAACTTGAGGGCTTAGCCCTTGTGCTCACCCAGGGGAGCGAACAAGCTGATGAGTTTCAAAAGATATTTGCTATTCTGGTCACCGGCTTTAAAGATGGCGTAGTTGAAACTAACGATCTAAACGCTGCCATGCTCGAGGCCGGCAAGTTTATGAATCAGCTTGGCCTTACCTCAGAAGATGCTAAGGCGCAGCTCTTAGCCCTATTCAAGCAAGGCGAAATCACTTCAGAGCAATTCGCCTCTGGCCTAGAAAGCCTTAACCGAGTAGCGGAGGCCAATCTCCTTTCCATTCAAGATTATTTCTATCAAACATTCGGACCACAGGCGCAGCAGCTCCTGGAAAGCTTGCGCGTTGCCGGTATTGGCACTTGGCAAGATATTGCCGGGGCATCGGTCGATCAGATTGCCGTAATGATTCAAGAGCTGAATAAGCTGGGAATAGAGGCCGAGCAGGTTCTGTCTATCCTTTCTCAAGCCGATGTCGTTCAAGCTAATACGCCTGAAACTCCCGCCCCCGCCCCTAGCTATGGCGGCAGCAGCGGTGCTGGCAGTTCTTCCGCGAGCCGATCCAAGCCTAAGAGAAAGAAATCTGGTATTGCAGGCGATATTTTTGCAGCGATTGAGGCAAGTAAGGAGTATCAGGATGTTCTCGCTTCCCTAAATGCCGACCTAATCACTGAAGCGCAAGCAACGGACCTGCTTAACGGCCTGTATAAAGAAGGAAGGGAGCTGTTAAAGGCTCGGGAAGAGGCGCAGAAAAGATATAACAGGGCAATAAAAGAGGGCGGCAAGAATACGGGGGAATATGCCAAAGACCTGGCGGCGATCAATAAGCAAATAAGGGATCTGGGCGGCGGTGAGGGGAGCAATGCGCAGAGCTTCAACCAGGGGTTACTCGATTTCGTTAAAGAGTTTGGCGATAACCTAGCGGCGGTTAATCTTGCCGCAATTGCGGCCGGCAGCTCCTTTGCGGCAATGCGAAATGAGGCGATCAAAGCCTTTCTTGCCGGCAAGACCACAGCGGCTCAGGCTAAAAAGGAATTGCTCAGCATTGGGCCGGGGCTTCCTGACGTTGAGGGCGGGGTGGCGCAATTGGTGCAGCAAATTTCAACCCTTGGGCTTCAAGGTGGGGCGCTTTCTTTAAACGCCCTAAGAGGCTTAGGACAAGAGACTCTCGAGGTTGGGGGCACGGATTTGGAGAGCCTAATTTCTACAGGCTTGGCCGGGGGCGCTAGTCGCGGGCAATTACAAGATATTGTTATCGCGCTACAGAATGCGGGCGTTACGACCCTAGAGCAGATTCGAGATCTGTCAGATGAAGCTGGCATAAGCATTTTGGCAAACTTGCAGGACTTGGGCTTTATCTTTGGCGAGACGAGCTCAGGAGTAAGTAAGCTCTTAGAGGATTTGGCAGCTATCCCAGAATCGAAGGATATTGACGTTAGGCTTAATATTAGCGCAGGCGATATTGATGCTACTTTGCAGCGCATCCTTGATCTCTTTGGCGTTGATGTTAATGCGGTTCTACCGGGCTATGGGGATGAGGAGGACACGCTTGGCAGCGGCGGAGGAGGGGGGGGCGACAGAAATAGAAGGAGAAGAAGAAGGCGCAGAAGGGCCGGGGGTCATCTTAGTGCATGACCAACCTACTTTTATTATGGCCTTCTATATCTAGGGATGTAGTTGATATTGCTGCAAGCGAAAGCTTCCACGATATTCTGAGCGTTACTAATCTGATTGGTGGCGAGCGCAGGAACATTGCGGAAACCTTAACTCTTTCCAGCAACCTGCATACGCTTGAATATCAGCTACAATCCGGGACATCTCAGACGGCGGATTACGTAGGGATCGCTAGGGCTGATTTGCTGCAGAGCTCTGTCTCTAGATTCAAGGTGCAGCATTCAACAGTTAGCTATTTCTCCCCATTGGCTATTTCCAGTCTGACCGGATGGTGGGATGCGAATAGAGGCATAACGCTAAACTCGGGGAATGTTTCGGTTTGGACCTCGGTAGGCGGATCTTCTGGCGCAAGCTTTTTGCAGCCGACCGCAGGGGGGCAGCCTACCTATGGGAACGATTGGGCGCTGAATAGTAATAACTATATTACTAACCTAACTACGCGCTATTTGGCCGCAACAGGGATCCAGGCAAGCGCTCTTTTTACCGCGGGGGCTTTTTGTTATTGGTGTGTCTTTACGGTTGGGGCGAACCTCTTTACTCAAAGCATTTTTGGAGAGCCTACAAATTCTTACATAAGGCTGCATCAAACTTCAGCGCGGGTAATTACGGCCAGCATTAACGATGGCAGCGTCAAAACGGCAGTTTCGGCAGCGCAGACCGTGGGGACGGTTATTGTTTGTGAGGTGCGGTATGATGGAGCAACTATTTATTTAAATGTAAACGGCGTAGAGACTACGGGGGCTTCCGGCAATCCCACTAGCCTGGCCTGGGGGCCGGCAATCTCAGAGGGGACAAACGGGCATCGCGGCGTAATTGGCGAGCTGATAACTTGCAATGCTGTCCCGAGCGCGCAGGAAAGATCGGATGTGAGGGATTACCTTACGGAGAAATGGAAAAGCAGCGTTGATTATACCGAAACCTCTTTTTCTGCAGCTACTCTGCTAGGGTCAAATGAGACAGATTTTGTTGATGTTCCTGAATTTGGCTTAGGCACTGGGCGTTTTTGGTGGATCTCCTACCTACCCTCGGCGCCTACTAAGCTAAGGCACTCTAAGCTTTTCCTTGGCGATGCGCTCGATTTGGGAAAAGACCCCGACTTTGTAATTGATAGGGGCGCAGAGGTGACGGACGTATTTATTGCCGACTCTGGCGCTGTGAAGATGGGCAGAGCGAAAGACCCGCTCTATACCTTCACAATGACTTGGAAAGGCATCACAGATGCTAAGCTTAGAGAGTTTGAAAACGCCATAGCGCTAAACGCGCATAAGGACGGAGTTATTTTATACACCAGTGCTCAGCATCAAATTCTAGATGGTAAGGGCGCGATGCATTGCCGGGTTTTGAGCGCAGAGAGTAGGCAAAGCGGCCAGATAGCAGATTATAACGAGCTTCGCGTAGTGTTTCAGGAGATGGAAGGGTGACGACTAACCTGCTAATAGCCTACCCGGATGTCCCTTGGGAGTTTGGAACCGTCACGGCGGATCCAGTTGCTGAGGATGGTTATGGCGCGGAGAATGTTGTAACGGGAGCGCGGGGAGATAGGTTTCTAAGTAGCGCAGAAGATACGGAGCATGAGGTCAGATTTCAAGGAGCGGCAGAGAGATCTACTGATTACGTTTTTATCGCCAGGGCTGACCTAATCGCCAATGCGGGGACGGTGCGGCTTCGGGTTCAAGTTTCCGACGATGGATCCTCTTGGGGGACGGCGGTGGACGAGAACCCGCTAACAACAGCAGACTTGAGCGGCAATAATAGTGAGGATTATTTTACCGCAATTGAGGGAGCGGGAAGCTGGGATTTTATTAGGGTTTATGTAACCAGCGCTAGCCCTTTCACTTTTACCTTCTCAAAGTTTTATGCAGGGAGCCTGTTCGATTTCGGGCGTGACCCTGTTTATGAAATTGCAAGAAGTAGCGCGGTCTACACGCCAAAGGATAGGCGAGCAAGGAGGGTTTACACGCTTACCTGGAAAGGTATTACAGATGCCAAGCGAGCAGATTTTATTGACAAGATTTTACAGTATAGGGATGTGAATCCGGTGGTTTTGTATGATGCCAACGATCTGATTTTTGAAGGGCTTACCACTCTCCACGCTAGGATTGTCAGCAGCACCATCAAGACCATTTGGAACAACAACAATGAGATAGTGCTAACTCTTGAGGAACTCATTTAGTGGCAAGCCCTGAGATAGATATTTACTTTAGGGTTGATATTACCTTTAAGGCTCTGCTTTCGAGCACAGAAGATCAGACCAAAACTATTAGTTTTATTGATAGGCCATATCCTGAATCTAGCGAGCAATACATAGCAGCGCTCGAAGATCTAAGCGGCTTAGGCATTGGTGTTGGTCAATCTGGGATGCCGGTGCAGTCGGTTGGCTCTGTTATCTTGAGCGATTTGCCGCATAGCTTAGGCTATGAGCGGCGCGTATCTGATTTACTCGCTCGGTATACAGTAGCTAATCAGCCGATAGTTATTTACGCCTCTCAAGTTGGCATAGGAGAAGCTCCTAGCTTTGAGCAAGTTTGGAGCGGTACGGGCGTTAATGCCAGCAAGAGCGGCGGGGCAGAGGAAAGTATTTCTATTCAGTGCAAGGGTGTTTCGATACCGGTTAGGCGAATGCTTAGGGCGATACAGGAATCAGAGTGTGATGAATTTACGCAAAATTCGATAGGGAAAGTTCCCGCTTTGCCACTAGGCAGTTATGAGATAGTAGATTTATTAGAAAATGGGTGGCCTTGTGTTGCTTATCCACTTGCTTCAATTTTAGATGGCGCTGGATTTGCTCAAAGTTGGTCGAATTGGGCTTCACGAGCTATAACTTCTTATGGCCCTCACGCGGCCAGGGTGGGCCTTGGTAAGGCCTGGGGCCGTTGCATAGATGGTAAATATAGAGAAATTGTTAGAAGCGATGCATCTACGCCCGTTTATGCATCAAACAGCGCCGGATCTAACTACCCGTCTCCGCAGGGGGGGAGTGAAATCTGTGTTAAATTACTTGTTGGATCTCCGCGCTATATCATTACCGGGGGTCACTTTTGGTTTCGTGGCCAAAACAATGGCGGAATAACTCCGTCGGGAAATTTAGTTTTTAAACTTTATATTGGGGCAGATAGCACAGGATCTACTAGGCCCGACTCTACGCACGTTGCGATTGCTGTAGTTGATAAGGCTACCTATTTAACAGAGGTGAGGGGGGCTAGTGATTTTTATGTTGAATTTACCTTTGACCAAGCATTCGTATTCGGCGGAGAGACTCCCGGGGTGCCGGGCTATGACGATCTGCACCTTTCTTGTACAGTTGAAAATTTTGCAACGTCACTAACCGATTTTGTCCCGGGCGGGGTAACTCTTACGGGGACATTCTTAAAGCGGGACACTAATGGGGAATGGGTTTCTGTGATCGGATCCTACAGGCCTCTTGCTGCCGTTTACCCTGTTAATTGGGTTCCGTTTGTTTCTGGGCCAAATAATGATGGCCTATATTTTTCTTGTGTAGATTTTACTCAAAAAACTCCAGCAACAGGGCAGAAATTAGCAGATCTAAACTCGCTTGAAATTTTAATGGGCGGGGTCGGCCTAGCGGATGATTCTTATGGGACCATAACGGGGTCGGCTAATTCAATAATACAACGACCTGAGCATATTTTAGAATCTCTTTCTTATAAATGGACAGGAGAAGCTTGGGAGTCTGATACTAGTTTTGATTGGGCTATTTACTCAACAGCCTACAGCCTCGCTTTTTCTGCCTATCCTAGATTGGTGGGAGGGGTAGTCTCTCAGGACTACACAACAGAAGATATTATGGGACTGGTATGCTCTGAGCATCGTTATAACTTAATTCAGGATCCGCTTGGGGTGATTACTGCATGGCCCTGTGGCTATTCGCCTGAAGTTAGCGCTGTCATTGATTCGGAAGAGTCAATAGTAACTGGTTGGAACATACTGGAACCAGAAACGACTATAAATAATTGCAAAATGTATTTTCAACAGAATCCACTAACTGCTGTAAATTTTGCTGGTACTTTAATTGATGGGTTTTCAGGTTATGGTAAATCGCTACAATTTTCCGAGGATGTTCCTTTGAGTCATTCGCTGGGTGCACAGAGCCGCGCATTATTTGGAAACAGAGACTTAGGCAGTGAAGCTTTTAATTTAATAGGCGACAGTACAACCGCCGAAAATGTTGGGAGTCTAATTCTTAGACAGCACGATCTCCCCCACTGGATAGTGGGCCTAACAATCCCCTTTTGGAAATACAGAGCTTTAAGACTTATGGACATAATTGAAATAACCAGCCCTTCTCTCCCGGCATTCTTCGGAACGTCAGAAGCGGGACACCTTCCTATTTATGACGGCGATCCGGTAGAGGCTATGTATGGCGAATACCCAAAGAGGGCGCAGCGATACCGATGTCAGATAATTCAAAAGAACTTGGAGTATCAAGCGGGAACGATCCCAAGGTGGGATCTGACTGTCAGAATAATTTCCCCTTACCATCCTAACGAGGTGACCTGATGGCATTTGCAGATATTCTTAGAACTAGAACATGGCGAGCTAATGACGTTGCCGATTTGCTGGACAATCTCTATGCCGGAGGGCTTGGGGTTAATGGCTGGGTAGAGCTTACAGAAACTTGGGCCTATGCAAGCGCTACAACCGTTACTGTCTTAACGAATGCCACAACTAGGTTCGCAAAGGGAATGCGTGTTAGATTTAAGCAAGGTGGAGGCTATAAATATTATGTAACCTCTGCTGTTGCGGCTACAACGCTAACTATAACGGGGGGCACTGATTACACGGTAGCTAATTCGGCAATTACTGATATTGCAATAAGCTTTGCCTCTGGGCCGGTTGGTTACCCCGGTTGGTTCACCTATTCGCCCACTTGGGCGGCGGGGGGCTCTATGACATATACCTCCGTCACCACCGGCATCGCTGACTTTAGAATTGATGGGAATAGCTGTACGGTGAAATTGGCAACAACAGCAGGGACAACCGGAGGCTCCGCAAACCCGTACATTACAGCTACGCCACCAGTGACTATTCTACTTCAGTCTGTATCTGTGGATATAGCGCATTCTTACATAGTAGATGGAGGAACAACACACGGGCATCTTAGGGCTGAAGATGACTTAGCCGTTCTTCAATTTTTTAAATCGGACGGTTCAAATTTTGGGCTAGGGACAGACCGGGTAGTGCGTGGAATGATTGTTTACGAAATATGATTAAAAAACTCCTCCTTTCTCTTTTCTGCCTTGCCGGGATAGCTAACGCGCAGCAATGGATCGATCCCAATGCTTTTGTAAGGCGCGACGGTAGCCGAGCACTAACAGCCAATTGGGACGCTGGCAGCTTTCAAATTAGAGCAGAAACCTTCTTCGCGGACGTTGCTACCGGGACAGCCCCCCTTACGGTTAATAGCACCACCAAGGTTACTAACCTAAATGCTGATCTGCTTGATGGCTTGGACAGTGGCGCTTGGATAAAAGTTGACGGCACCAGCACCACCACGGCGCCTATCCCTTTTGCGCAAGGTATTAGGCTGAATGACGGGTCAGTGTCCAACCCTAGTTTGTCCTTTACTTCCTCAACAGACACCGGAATTTTTAGCCTTTCTAACAACCTTTATTTTGCGGTTGATGGCGAAACAATTATCTCCTTAATCGACCCAGGTTTTTCAAGCGAATACGGAATGCGGATTGAAAAATATGGCGTTCGCATCATGACAAGCGGCCAGCCGTTTACCTTTGGAACTGATTATGGCGCTCCGTCTCTTACGGGAATAGTAAATACAGGTTTTTACATCTCTGGCGGCTTGGTCGGTGGCGGCGGCCTAAAGATGTATATATCAGGCGCAGCAGGCGACAGCTTCGATAATGCTGGCGAAAAAGTTTATATTAGTGGCGGCCTTGATAACACATTAGGCTCCGGATGGGTGCAGATTGGCACAGCCGGAGTTCCGTCTCATTGGTCAACATCCGTAGGGGCTGAAGATAACTTTTTCGTTGGCGGTGATTTTGAGGTTGATGGAACCTTATTTGCTGACGGCGCTCTAAATGTAGTCGGCACTACGACCCTAGCAACTTCCCTAACCGGCATCTTAAAAGCCACCTCTGGAGTAGTTGCAACTGCTTCAAGCTCTGACCTTCTAACAGCTATCGGCACAATTGATATTAGCAGCAACACCAATCTTGCTGTTACATCTCCGATAACCCTGACAGGCGACACGGTAGGCATCCAAAACGCAGCGGCGGATGGTTCAACTAAGGGTGCAGCTACTTTTACAGCGGCAGATTTTAACTCCAGCGCTGGCCTCATTTCGATTGACTACACAAACGGGCAAGCGGCCAGTGGTGCGAATAAAGGATTTTTAACTTCAGCAGATTGGACAACGTTTAATAATAAGGTAGCTACAACTCGCACCATTAATACAACCTCGCCGATAACAGGCGGCGGCGATTTGTCGGCTGATAGGACACTGGCTTTTGACCAAACCGCAAACTTTACCTGGAGCGGCACGCATAATTTTTCTGTTGGGCTGTCGGTAACTTCGGGCCAGAAGGTATACCTAGAAGGCGCTGGCAGCGACACCTACTTTTATTACGATTCTGGCTCAAGCAGCATAAAATTTTATGTGAACGGAGCCTTAGCAATGGAGCTAAAATGACGATTGTTATTCCAGAAGATAGATACTTTGAGGGCTATCATTATGTCGGACGCTATACCGACTCGAATGAGACTGTAACAACTGCAGGGCTAAATACTTATTTCTCGCTTCCACAGAAAGGCTTCGCGCATGGCCTTTGTATGATTAGTCGAGCAAGTTCGGTTTATCACAGCTATATGTTTAAATTCACCGATTCGGCGGGCAAGGCTTTCGGCATCGGTGGTTTTGCGTCAAGCAGTACCAATACTTGGAGCGCGCGACCCTATGGCAGCAGTCAGATTTCAGATCTAGGGGCATTTACATCTTCAGGCATCTTATATCTTGTGGATATTTATATCGACGATGCTAATGAGAGGGTAGTTTTTAGTTGGGACACTACATCAGGCACTCCAACTTTAGATGCTACTGCCGATATTTGGGTAGCAAAAGGAGAGCTTGTAGCATGATTATTTGGCACGTTACTACTGAGATTGCTATCCCCGGAATTTTTACCGGGGGCATGGGGTGCCATGTATGGAATATTGCTCGCGAACAGGCTCGACTAGGACATTATGTGAATGTTTTTTGTCCGCTTAAGTCCTCGGAGTATCGTGATGGAGTGGCTTTTACGCCTTGGGCTTATCATGTTCCAAAATTCGAGCACGAGTGCAGCTTTCAAGTCGAGGCAGCCAGGCGCACTGTCGCAAAGCTTTTTTCCGAGTGTGAAATTAAGCCGGATATCATCCATTGCCACGAGTGGGACGCCGCCCCTGTTGCGCTCGACTTAGCTCTTTTTCTTGGGGCTCCTTGCATCTCAACCTTGCATCTTTCCAATACTCTTAACCAAGAGTTTATGACGCCACATTTTCAAGAGCTTCATAGTTATTATCTTTGGTGGGAACAAGAAATGTTTCGGCGCTCAGATGCCACGATCGCCATTTCCGAGCATTATGCAAACTGGATAAAGCTTTTTAATCACGGCAAGCCGATTAGAACTATTCATAACGGCGTCGATATCGACTCTTTTGTAAATGGAGTCGAAAAGCAAAAACCAGATAACCGTATTCTTGCGTTTTTTCATGGCCGTCTTTGCGGGCAAAAAGGCCTAGACATTATCGCTAGAGCGGCAAGGCAGACAGACGATATTTATTGGGTTATTGCCGGGCCAATGGCGGCCAAAGAGGACGGCCGGTGCATGGAGGATGGCCTTCTCTCTGAGCTAAAAGGCTTAGAGCATAGCGGCAAGCTGCTTATGCCAGGAATGCTGTCTCAGGCCGAAATTGGTGCGTGGTTACGCGCTTGTGATGTCGCAGTTTATCCACATAGGCGCGCTCCCTTTGATTGTGCAGTTTTGGAAGCAATGGCATGTGGAGCCGCAATTGTCACTACTGGAGTAGACGCTATCACAGAATATTGCGAAAAAGATGTTGATGCACATTTTATTTCTCCCGATCCAGATTGTTTATTAATGTCGATTATGTGGCTAATGAACAATCCAGAAAGGAGAAAAAGGCTAGGTGTTTTTGCGCGCCAAAAAGCAAAGCAGTTTTCTTGGCAGCAATCTACGAAAGAAACAATTGAATTTTATGATGAGGTAATACATGGCAAAAATAAGACTGGATCAACGAGCGCCGATAGAAGAGGCCAGGCTAGCGGGATTTTACTGGACCAACATTGCTAGAGAGGGGCAAGGGTATGGCGACGTTGCACAGATATATGTGCGGTTCGTTTTTGGCCGAGAAGTGAATGGTGTTTTTCAGCAATTCGGCTCGCGCGAATTTGCAATTAATCCTAGTAACTATGGAGCAGGGCTGCAAAACCTATTAAATCAAATTGAGACTGGGGCGTTGAATAGATTTGTAGCGGAATTTGGGGGAGCGGTGCAGCAATAATGATTTCTAGCATGACAAGTACACTATTAGTTCAGAAAGGAGGTTTTAACGGTGATTTCCCTCAGAGGCGACAGCTTTTGAAAGGAGGTGATCCTAAAGCTTTCAAGAATAGGGGGGTGCAAAATGGCTGATCTTCGGAGAAATACCGATGCGACCACACGCCCCCTATTTAGGTTTTTCATCTTGGTCATGCTAGACCTATTTAATAATTTTCATAAAAGGCTGTCATGAATGGAGAAACTAAACCGTGAATTTATTGCTAAGTTTATCGTCGGGGCTATTGGTTTGCTTGTCGGTCTGGCTGCTTATTTACTCCATGATCGGTATAGCACAATCAGCCTTGCAGTCAGTGCTATCGAAAAGGACTTATCTAAGATTACTAACCGAGTGGAGTCACTTTATGAGATCTCGCTTCGGCTTAGGGTCGACGCAGACAAGTTCCACGAAATCCAATCCCAGCGGGGCGAACGGTTGGCACGATTAGAGGTGGAGGTGGAAAGGCTAAAAGAGAGAGCGTCTAAGAACAGATGAGATGTATTATTACTAAATTTATTAACTTTATTTTAGAGGGAACCATCATCATGGCAACAATAGAGGAAGCAAACTCAAAGGCTGATGCGGCAGCAGCGGCCATAGCATTGTTTAATACTACCCTTGCAGAGGTTGGTGCTAAGCTTGACGAGATTCGGGCATTTATTACAGGCCTAGCGGGGCAGCCAGTTACTCAGGAGCAGCTTGACGCGCTAGTTGAAAAGCTTGGAGGCCTGCAGCAAGGGGCAGAGCAGGGGCAGGCAGCGGCGCAAGCGGTACTAGCCGAGACGGATGCGCTAGATGAGCCCGCCGTTTAATTGGTCGGAAAGATGGCCGCACTTTAAGCCCGATGAGATCTTCTCAGATCAGCAATTGGCGCTTTATCTGCGTGGCATCTTTCCTTATTCTTTTCGCTCTCTTGATAGACTGCATGATTTTCGTGTTTTTGTTGGACACCCCCTGATTTGTAACTCTGGGGGTATGAATAGGCGCGGAGCTCGCAGCATCTCAGAGGTGATCGAAATTAATAGAAAGACAAGGGGGAGCCTTGCAGCCCACGGCTACTCCTTTCATCTTTGGTGCGCTTTCGATCTTAGCTGCCATGCCCTTTCCCCGGACGAGCTTTATGAAAAGGCCATAGCTTTTCAGCTCTGGGGCGGGATTGGGCGCTATGATACTTTTGTGCATGTTGATGATCGAGACAATATGAGCGGGCAGCCTACACTTTGGGACAATAGGACAGCGAATGCTAACGGGCCAAACTGAAAGCACTATAACCTTTGCATTCCGGCATCACAACGCGGGACTAGCTGACGGAGATTTTACAAAGACATTGTTAAAAGATGGCGTCGCTCAGGTTCAGACAATTACGATTAGCCAGGTTCAAACGGTTCCGGGCGGCGCTATTTATAAGGGTAGCTTTGCAACGGATTCGACAAGCGGTGCCTATTGGTTCTTGGATGTTGTAGAGGACGATGATCCAGTTGCGTCATATGTAGAAACATTCTACGTCCTGCCTCAATCTTTTTTTTTAGCTTAGGGGTCACTCTCCCTAACATCTACTTCCTGACTGCTGTCAGGAGAACGGAATTATTAGCCGCAATCGTAGAGGCAACATTTTTGCCTAAGCTGGTAGAAGAAACCTTGCTAGCGGGGCCAAGCTTCCCTGAGTTTGAGGCAATGGTGAGGCGAACAACCTTTATAGCATTTCAAAGGGATTTTTCAATTTCACTAAAGAGGCTAAACACCTCCTTTAAAGCGCAAGAAAGGAATTTGATCTATGGACAGGGGAACGACCGATCCGAGCATACATTACAAACAGCCGAGCGAAAAACATACACTAACGGTTGATTACACCAATAGGCTGCCGGATAGCGTTACGCTTTCAATGGCTAGCATGACGGCTCTTAATCTGAGAACCAGGGCTGATGCTACTTCCAATATCGTTACCGGCACCAGCATGACAGTTGATGCAGATGGCCTAACAGCTTCGGGGCAGGTAAAAAACGGGGTGGCGGGGGAAAGGTTCAAGCTTACTGTTTCGGCGCTCTTAAGTAATACGGACGTGTACCAAGATGAGATAATTTTGGAGATAAACGAGAAATGACGATATTTGGCTGTGATTATCTTGGCGGCAAGCATTTTCAAAAGGCGATGATCCAGAATCATCCAGCAGGCTGGAGCGCGGGCATATTCCTTAGAACTTTCGGCGATGCTCGAAAGACGGTGGAGGCAATGGTTAAGAGCGAAAAGTTTAGCCATATCGTTGTGCATTTAGCGCCGTTTGATAATTCGCATAAATATCCAATTAGCAAGCTTAAGCCTCAGCTTAAGAAGGATTTAAAATGGATTAACGACCTTCCTTTTACCGTATGGCCATCATTTTTCTGTGAACACAATCACAGCTCTAAAGTAATAAGCGATTTATATGAAGAGCTGCATAACATTGCTCCAATGAGGAAATATGTTAATTCAATCTGGAAGGGTGGCGAGTCAGGCAACATGATAACCGAGGTTCATATTCCGAGCTCTAAGCAATTACCCAAGAAACCAAAACAACCTTACTTAATTTCGTTCGACGGCTTTGGCGGCGATGGTTCTGGCAATTTCACCGACACCGATATCGAAACGATTCTAAATAAGTACTCTGACGCGATTTCTATTAGATGGTGGGACTTTAAGTGTAACGGCAAGATGCGATGGGATGATAAAACGCCAGTTAGTCAAAGAAAATATTGGCCCGACAAGCACTACTTACTAACCCGTCATCAAATGATGAAGCAAAGGGAAGGTGTTGTAAGTTGGCCTAAGACTGCGCTTTATAAACCTAGTAGCGATTATCATATAGGCGGTTCAAACAAAGATGGAAAGGCAATGGTGATTCTGCCGGTTAAAAAGGCGTCAGTGCAAGTTAGAGATTCAGCCGGAAATGTTATCGACCAAATGCAAAGATTTCAGCCGGACTTTGAAGGCCCGCCAAAGGGTGCTAGGTATTATTCGCAGAAGTACAGCTATCAAATCGCTGATGCAGCTCGCGCTAAAACTGGCAGCTCACTAATCAAGATTGACGACATGCCAGCAACTGACGGAAATTTACGTTCAGGTTTATTTCGTTAACTCGTGTAGGGCAATAACGCCCCGTATGGAGATTAATTATATGTTTAAAGCATTAAAGAAATTCTTCGACAAAACCCTACCCCTTTCGGGGGATAAGACCAAGCTCGGCGCGTGGATCTTGGGGATAAGCGCAATAAAGGACATTCTGCCGCCCGAGATCATAGGG
>Ga0208644_1000750_pt1 | contig 28882 bp, 49 predicted proteins | sample VirMetDEL_Nov_18_FD_184517 | JGI IMG/M metagenome (GOLD analysis project Ga0208644, IMG submission 184517) | Aqueous microbial communities from the Delaware River and Bay under freshwater to marine salinity gradient to study organic matter... | ecosystem: Environmental > Aquatic > Marine >...
CCTTACTTTTTTTTTACCCGAATTTTAGCGGTTTTTTGCTCTAGCTTTTTTTGGTTTGTTGTTGATTAATGTTGCTTACGAGTTAAAACGGATTAAAAAGCAGCTATTTTTTGTAAAGCAGTACCCCTAACATAAAAAGCGGATATAATAAAAACTATGAAACATAAAATACACCCCGACTTAGATAATTTAAAAACCGATATTAACGAATTAAAGCACCTAGAAGATAATCCACGCGTCGGTGACGTAGACGCGGTAGCTAGAAGTTATGATGAGTTTGGCCAACGTAAACCTATAGTAGCTACTAGCGACGGAACGGTAATAGGCGGTAACCACCAACTAGCCGCCGCTAGAAAATTAGGGTGGACACATATAGCCGTTATAGTTACCGACGACGACGAACTTACTGCTAAAGCTTTTGCGCTAGCCGATAACCGTACTAGCGACTTAGGTAGTTACGATAACGATTTATTAAGCGAAATGTTAGCGGCCGTTAGTAGTGACCCTAAGTTATTAGCGGCTACTAGTTTTAAAGAAGAAGATTTATTAAATTTAAGCTTTGATCCTGCAACCGAAGAAGAAAAAAGAGATTTTATTACTGAATTTGGCGCGCCACCGTTTACTACTTTAGATACCCGGCAAGGATATTGGCAAAATAGAAAACGCGAGTGGATAGATTTTGGAATTAAAAGTGAATTAGGTAGAGAAGAAGATTTATTATTTGCTATTAGGCCGGGACAATATAACGCTAAGCCAAGTGAAATTAGTAATACGAGCGTATTTGACCCGGTATTATGCGAACTAATGTATAAATGGTTTAGTAGTCCGGGCGCCGATATATTAGACCCTTTCGCTGGTGGTAGCGTACGCGGTATAGTAGCTAGCGTATTAGGACGTAATTATACCGGTATAGATTTAGCAGCCGACCAAATTAAAGAAAATAAAAAGCAAGCTAAGGCCGTATTAAAAGAAAATATACCTAATTGGATAGTAGGCGATAGTACTAACGTACTAGATTTAGCCGATAAAAAAGAATATGATATGGTTTTTACGTGTCCACCGTACGGCTTTTTAGAAGTTTATAGCGATGACCCTAGCGATTTATCTAATATGAAAACCGAAGACTTTAATAAAGTTTATAGCGACATAATAAATAAAAGTTGCAGTTTATTAAAAGAAAATAGATTTGCCGGGATAGTAATTGGCGAATATAGAGATAAAAAAACGCACGGGTATGTAGATTTTGTCGGCACTACGGTGCAAGCTTTTAAAGACGCGGGTTTAGAATATTATAACGAATTCGTTTTGATCAACGTACCGGGTAGCGCGCCATTAAGGGCAGGCTCGTATTTTGATAAAGGCCGTAAAGTAGCTAAAACCCACCAAAATGTTTTAATATTTGTTAAAGGCGACTATAAAAAAGCTACCGAGTACTGCGGTCAAGTAGTAGGGGTAGACCTACAAAATGAAGTCGAATAATATAACGCTAGATAGCTATAAAGGTATTACGGTATTACGCGACGACTTATTAGTAGGCGGTACTAAAAGTCGTTTTTTACACTTACTTTTAGACCCTAATAAAGACGGTTACGTATACGCTAGTCCAGTTTATGGAGGCTTTCAAATAGCGTTAAGTGGCGTAGCTAAAGATTTAGATAAAAGCGCAGTAATATTTACGCCGGGTAGAAAAATAAAACATTATAACACTTTAAAAGCAGCTAATTTAGGCGGGGTTATAAAAGAAATTAAACCCGGTTATTTAAGCGTTATCCAAAAACGCGCTAAAGATTTCGTAAAAGATAATCCTAACTTGCAATATTTAGAATTTGGCGCTAATTACCCGGACGCTATTAGATTAATAGCCGCCACTATGAAAACTATAACTAGTAGATTAGGTAAAGAGCCTAGCGAGATTTATTGCGCAGTAGGTAGCGGTACTTTAGTTAAAGGTATTTTAAAGGGTACTAAAACTGCTATAGTTACCGGCGTAGTAGTAGGTAAAGAATTTAATTTAATACACGATAGATTAAAGTTGATTAAATATCCTAAGGGGTTTGACTACCTTAGTAAATATAAAGCGCCATTTCAATCTATGCCTAACTATGATTTAAAAGCTTTAGAGGTATGTATGCAATTAAAAAAGTCTAACGACGTATTATTTTGGAACGTTTATTAAGGAAGTAGGATTATAAAGTATGAGTAAACGCGGTAGAATACCTAAGCAAAACGAATTAAAAACAGGCCATAGGGATAATAATATTCAAGTTTTACGCGGCGGTGCAGAATTTCCTAAACCTATAGCAAAACACCAATGGTTAGCAGCTACTAAACGTAATTGGAAAAATTATTGGAATAGCGAGCTAAGTAGTACGGCGCAGCCGGTAGATTTACCTGCGTTTTATAGGTTATTTCAATTTTATGATGAGGTAGAACGCGCTAATCGTTTAGTTTTAAAAATGGGTAATAAAGGTTTATTAAGCGTAGGTAGTCAAGGCCAACCTAAAGTTAACCCGCTTATAGATTTAACTATAAAATTAGAAAGCAGTATTTTAAAATTAGAGCAAGAGTTAGGCTTAACACCGCTAGCTAGACAACGTTTAGGCATTGCTTTTGGCGAAGCGCAAATAGGCTTTAAGCAATTACAAGAATTTTTAAAAGAAGACGAAATAGAAACCGTTGATCCTCGACTTTTACTTGACCAACTAGAAGAAGAATAATGCCGCCGTTAGATAATAAGTCCGGCGAAGATTTAGTCCAATGTAAAGAGTGCGGGGACTACTTTTACTCTTTTAACTTTAAATTAAAATTATGTTTTTGGTGCGATATGAGATTAGAGGAAGAATAGTGAAAAAAGAATTACCTAAAACTAAAGGCGCGCGCGTAGTTAAGTTTATTGAAAAATTTTGTGTACACGGCGAGGGCGACTTTTTTGGCGAGCCGTTTAAGTTAGATAATTGGCAAAAAGCAATTATTTATGATTTATACGAAATAAATGATGATAATAGTAGGCGTTACCGGGAGGCCTTAATCGGACTTCCGAAAGGAAACGGAAAAACTGCTTTAGCAGCCGCTATCGGTTTATACGAGTTACTCGGTAGCGGGGTTACTAGCCCGTTAGTAGCAGTAGCAGCAGCTAGTTATGAGCAAGCTAACTTAGTTTTTGGAACTATGAAAATAATGTGTGAGGAAAGTCCGTTTTTAAAAGATATGGTCGATACTTTTGAAAATGAAATACAAGTTAAAAATAGTCCGGGTAGGGCTTACCGGGTTGCTGCTAAGGCAGGTACTGCCGACGGTGGACGTAATAGTTGCTTAATAGCAGACGAAATACACGAGTGGGCGAACATTAATCAAGAACGAGTACATTATGTACTTAGTAATAACACCGCTAAGCGTAAAGACGGTTTAGTACTTAATATAACTACCGCCGGTTATAACTTAGATAGCCTAGCAGGTAGGTTATACCAACGCGGACTTAAAAAAGAAACCGGCGAAAGCGACGACCCGGAGTTTTATTTTAAATGGATAGGCGCTAAAGAGGGCGATAATTACGAAGATAAAAAGCTTTGGACGGATGTAAACCCGGCTATTAAAAACGATTGGTGGCCGTTAGAAAACCTTAACCGTAGATTTAAAAGCTTACCGTTACACGAATTTCAACGTTATCACTTAAACCAATGGACGCGTACTGAAGAAGAAAGTTGGCTACCGCCTAATACGTGGGACGACTGTTTTAGCGAATTTAATTTTGATCAAGACGCTGAAACTTATGTAGGCGTAGATATGGCGCTACATCACGATAGCGTAGCTATAGTACACGGCCAAAAAAACAAAGAGGGTAAAATAGTTTTAGACGCTAAGATTTGGCACCCGGACGATTACGACGTTATGGATATTCAAGAAATAGAAACCTATATTTTAGAGTTATGTAAAACCTATAACGTAAAAGAAGTAGCGTACGACCCGGCTTTTTTTGAACGTAGCGCGCAGGTTTTATTAGATAATGGCGTTCCTATGGTTAACTTTCCGCAAAGCCACGCGCGTATGGTACCGGCTTGTGGAAACGCTTATGAATTAATAGTTAATAAAAGAGTTATACATAAAGCAACGGCTACGTTTACGGATCAAGTTTTATCGGCCGCGCAAAAAGTTACCGATAGCGGTTGGCGTTTATCTAAAGGAAGAAGTAAAAGAAAAATAGACGGCGCAATAGCTATGGTAATAATGTTAGACAGGATAACGGCGCCGGTAGTTGATGACGAGCCGCCGGTCGCTATAATAAATTTATGATTAATAAAAATAATATGACAACATTAATAGAAGTAACGGGCGCCGGCCTTATAATTTACGGTGTATATACGTTTAGTATCGGCCTAGCTTTAATAGTCGCCGGTAGTTTTTTTATAGTAGGAAGTTATTTAATTAGTAGATGAGTTTTTTTAATCGTGAAACAAGGGACGCAGCTTTAGGCAATCTAGCCGACTTACTTAATTTAAGAGAGGGCGGCCTATATAATTACACGGGCGAAAAAGTAAACGAGCTAAGCGCGTTAGGTATAAGTTCCGTATTAAGCGCTATATCATTAATAGCCGATAGTATTTCTATTTTACCGATTAAAACTATTAGATACGACGGCGATAAAAAAGTTTATACCGAAAAACCTAAAATATTTGAAAAGCCTAACGTAAACCAAACTATTTTTGAAGTTACACACCAAATTATTACTAGCTTATTAATGCACGGTAATAGTTTCGTTTTAATAGATAAAGATAGACAGGGCAGGCCTATAGCTATGACGCCAATACATACCGACCGCGTAGTAGTAGAAATGAAAGGCGGTATTAAAACTTATACTATAGGTACTAAAGCTAATAAAAGAGTTTTAACCGACGATAATATCTTACACTTTAAATGGTTTAGCTATCCGGGACAATTAGTAGGCGTTAGTCCGTTAAGGGTTAACGGTAATACTTACGGTTTAGCTTTAGCTATGGAAAGACACATAAGCCAATTTTATGGACAGGGCGGAACGCCTAGCAGTATTTTAGAAACCGATAGGGATTTAACTAGCGAGCAAGCTAAGTTTTTGCAAGAAAATTGGACGCTTAATCATAATAGAAATAGAAAACCGGCCGTACTTACTGGCGGTTTAAAATGGAAATCTATTAGCGCAGGCGCAGGCGATGAATTAATAGCGGCTAGAGAACAAATAGTTAATGAAGTAGCGCGTATATTTAGGGTACCGGCTCATTTAATAAATAGTAAAGACGGCTCTAATGTTTATAGCAATATTGAAAGTAACGGGTTAGCTTTTATTAGGCACACGTTATTACCGTATATTAGACGCATAGAAGACGGGTTAACTACTTTATTACCGGGTAGGCAATTAGTAAAACTAGATACCGAAGAATACGCACGTGGCGATATGTTTAGTAGAGTTAAAACTTACCAAACTGCAATATCTAGCGGATTAATGACACCTAACGAAGCTAGAAGTAGATTAGATTTAGAGCCTTACGAAAACGGCGATAACTTTTACTTAGGTTTACAGGGCGCGCCGGTTGATCCTGCTATCGCACCGTTAGGTAATGACGAACATAACCCTAATATAGATTTACTAAACCCGGAAGAAAATAATGATTAGTGAAAGCTTTACTATAGCACCCGATACGGCTACTAAAATATTAGATAGCCAAAACTTTGAGCAACATATTTATATTCATAATAACCACTCCAATAAAATGTATGTAGGCGGAAGTAACGTAACGGCTATTAACGGTTTACACTTAGATAATGGCGAGATGTTAGAAATAAGAATACCGCAAGATAATGAACTATACGCTATAAGCGAAAGTAGTTCGGGTGGTATATCAGTTGTTAGACCTAGATAATGCCTTATTATATTTCAATGGAACACCCGGATTGTAAAGGTGGCCACGCAGTAGTAAAAGAGGAAAACGACGAATTAATTACCTGCCACAAAACACACGAAGACGCTGAAAAACACTTAACCGCACTTAATATAGCTATGGCCGAAGAAGAAAAAAGCGTTGATCAAGATTTAGAAACCCGCCAAGTAGATTTAACCGCACCGGCTTTTATGAAAAAAAATATGCAACGCGGTTTAGATAATCTAAATAAAGCCGGCGACGGTTTAACACCTAAAACTATACGCGACGCTAGAAGTATAGTTAGTAGCGGTAAAGTTAGTCCGGCTAAAGTTAAACTAATGTACGCTTGGCACCAAAGACATTTAAGCGACTTAAAAAGAGAAAAAAGTAATCCTAACGATAGCGATACGTGGCGCGCTAGCGACGTGGCTTTTTTATTATGGGGTAGTAATCCGTGGACGGCGCCTACGCAAGCAGGCGATTGGGCTAAAAGAAAACTTGATCAAATAGAAAAAGAGGGCAGGGTATCTAATATTTATGACATAAGGGATAAGGCTATGTCAACCACCATTAATATATTAAATAATAAGGTTAGGATAAATAACGTGAATAAAGAAACTGAAAATCGTAGCTTTGGTTTAGCTAACGTAGAAATAAGAGAAAAAAACGAGGGCGAATTAACTTATAACTTTAGTGGTTATGCAAGCGTATTTAATAAGCCTTACGCAGTTAGAGATAGTAAAGGGTCATATACCGAAACCATTAAACCCGGCGCTTTTAAAAAGACTTTACAAGAACAAGATGACGTTAGGTTTTTAATTAACCACGACGGCATACCTCTCGCACGTAGTAGTAGCGGTACTTTAAAACTTGAAGAAGATGATTATGGACTTTTTGTCGAGTGTGAACTTGATCCGTCAAACCCTAAAGTTGCTGAAGTAGCTAGCGCTATGAAACGTGGCGACCTTAACGAAATGTCTTTTGCTTTTGCAGCAGTACGCGATGATTTTGACGGCGAAAAAAGAGATGTTCAAGAAGTTAGATTATTTGACGTTAGCGTAGTAACTTACCCGGCAAATAGTTATGCCGGCGCTACTTTAAGGGGTATTGATATTTCCGAAAACCTTAAAGAATTAGTCGAAAGCCGTAACGGGCAAAAAGCAGTTGAAGTTTTAGAGCAAATAATATCCGAGTTAGATAAAAGCAACGAAGAAGTTAAACGCTCTAAAAGTAACCCTAAATTAGAAGTCTTAAAAATTAAGATGAAAAAAGACGGGCTACTCTAAGACGTAACGCCGGGTACCTACCCACCTTACGCATAAGTACAAGCAAAATTAATTACATAAAGGAATTAAATTGAAAAAATTAATTGAATTAAGGGATGCGAAAGCTGAAGAACTTAATGGTTTAGTTTCCGAAATGGACGAAATGGACGCAGGCGAAGAATTCGACGCTAAGTTAGAGCGATCTAACGCTTTAGTTTCCGAAATTAAAGAACTAGACGAAAAAATTAAGAAAGACGCTGATATGCGTAATACCCTTAAAGAAGTTGAAGAAAGCAGAAAATCTTTAAATATCAAAGATGAAGACATTTCCGAAACTCGTATGGAAGTTAAAGAGCCTGATATGTATCGCAAAGGTGGGGAAAACTCATTTTTTGCTGATATGTACCAAGCAAAATTTAACTCTAACTACGACGCTCAAAAAAGATTAGCTGACCACCAAGAATTCTCAAAAAGAGATGTTGGTACCGGCGCTTTTACAGGATTAGTCGTTCCTCAATACCTCGTTGAAGATTATGCACCGCTTGCAAGAGCCGGCGCTAATTTTTATAACGCAGTACCAAAAAGAGATTTACCGGCTTTTGGAAATAAAGTAGAAATATCAAGAATTACTACCGGGTCTGCTGCTGCTGAACAAGCAAGCGAAAACTCTGCAGTTCAAGAAACTAATATGGACGATACATTATTAACCGTTAACGTTGATACTATCGCCGGACAACAAGATGTTTCTAAGCAAGCACTCGATAGAGGTGGACAACCAGGATTTAATCTTGAAGACATTATCTTTCAAGATTTAGCTGCTGCTTACTACACAAAACTTGATAACTTACTATTAAACGGTTCCGGTTCTTCCGGGCAACCGTTAGGCCTAACTTCTGTTTCCGGAGTTAATTCCGTAACATATACAGACGCTAGTCCTACCGTAGCCGAGCTAACACCTAAGTTGGCAGACGCTATACAGCAAGTAAATTCAAATAGGTTTGCACCTGCTACCGCAATAATTATGCACCCTAGAAGATGGGGTTTCATAACTGCGGGAGTAGATAGCTCTAATAGACCGTTAATACTACCTGCTGGCAACGCACCGCAAAACGCTATTGGCGTAGGCGACGCTGCTAAGTACGGCGTAGTTGGTCAAATATTAGGTATACCGGTTATTACCGACGCTAATGTTGCAACTAACTTTGGTACAGGTACTAACGAAGACGAAATCTATATCGTTAGAGCCGAAGACCATATTTTATTCGAGCAAGATGTATTTACAGCTAAGTTTGAAGAAACTAACGCAGGATCACTTACTACTAAGTTAGTGGTTTACGGTTATGTAGCTTTTGCTAGCGGTAGATACCCTGCCGGAATTTCCGTTATTGGCGGAACAGGATTGGTAACACCAACCTTTTAATTAAATTAGTTTTAGTACGTCGGGCAACCGACGTACTAGAACTTTAAGGAAAGTTTATGAGTAAAGAAAAAATTGAAGCTTTAAAAAAAGAATTAAAACACTACGAGATTTATAAAAAAGCAGATAGAGCCGAACTAGTTAAAAAAGAAATTGAAAAACTTGGCGGTAAAATAGAAAATAAGTCTGCTAAACCTAAAGCTGAAAAAAAAGTCGTAAAAAGCAAGTAGGCCTAAGTTATGGCTATTACTAACGGGTATATAACCCAGAACGACCTTAAAGCTTTTGTCGGTATACCTACTAGTGATACCGCCGACGATGATTTACTAGATAACGCTATTAATGGCGCTAGTAGACAAATAGACGCTTTTTGCGGACGCAAGTTTTATGCCGACGGATCAACTAGCGCAAGAGAATATTTTACGAACGATTACTTTAGATTAGCCGTCGATGATATATCAACCTCTACCGGCCTAGTAGTTAAATACGACGACGATGACGACGGCGTATATGAAGTTACAGTACCTAGTAACGAATATAAATTACTTCCAATTAACGGAGTAGTAGGCGGTATAGAGGGTAGTCCTTATTACATTATTCAATTAAATAGTAACGGTAGTTATGAGTGGCCTATAAGCGATACTAGTAATAGACCGTACGCTGAAATTACGGCTAATTGGGGCTACGCTACTACACCCGAGCCAATTAAATATGCTTGTAAAATGTTAGCTAGCGAATTATTTGCTATGCGTAACGCACCTTTAGGGGTAGCCGGTGTAGGCGACTTTGGGGTAGTTAACGTGCAGCAAAATAGAGAAGTAACGCGTTTACTTTTACCATTTCGTAAAGCTAGCGTTTTAGGTATTGCATAGTGGCTAGTTTACAAGAAGTCCGGGACGGTATTAAAACTACCTTAGAAAATAATATTGACGGTTTAAGGGTTTATGACGTAGTACCGGATTACGCTATTAACTTTCCGGTAGCAATAGTACTCCCGGTAAATATAAATTTTAATGTAGCTATGCAACGCGGTACGGATCAATATACTTTTGATATTTTAGTGGCCGTAGAGCGAGGTAATAGCCGTACGGCGCAAGATAAATTAGACGCTTATATAACAGGGCAGGGTAGTAGTTCATTAAGGCAAGCTATATTTAATAATAGAACGTTAGGCCTAGATAACACCGACGCGAACGTTACCGGAGTTAGTAATTACGCAGCAGACGTAAATTTAAACGGTATAGACGCAATCGGTGCAAATATAAGCCTAGAAGTATTTACTAAAGGAACAAGTTAAATGCCTAAATTTAAAATAATAGGAACTAAAAAAATTGACGGTAAAAAACCGGGTAGCACTATAAACATAGACGACTTAAATAAAATTATTACCTTAACTAAAGCCGGGCATATTGCAGCTATAGATAAAAAAGAAAATTTAAAAAAAGTAGAAAAAGTTTTTGATCAAGATAAAAAGAAAAAAGATGAGGTTAAATAATGGCTAAATATGTTTTTACGGACGGTAAATTATTTTTAGGCGGCTACGACTTTAGTAGTCATACTAACGCGGTTACTTTAGACGTTACAGTAGACGAGCAAGAAGTAACTACTTTACAAAGCGGTGGTTTTAAAGAAAGAATAGGCGGGCTAAAGGATAGCAGTTTATCTATAGACGGTTTTTTTGAGGCCGGTAGTGAAAAACCGGACGCTTTATTAGGCGCTAACGTAGGTAACGAAATTATTTGCACCATAGTTCCAGACGCCGGAGTAGGTAATACCGCATACTTTTTAAAGTCTAAATTATTTAGCTATACGATATTAGGGGCTATAGGCGAAGTAGCACCGTTTAGTTTATCTAAAGCTAATAGCACCGATAAAGTCGTTAGGGGTACTATAGAAATAGATAGCGACATTACCGCGACAGGATCAAGCACCGGAATACAATTAGGCGCCGTATCATCAACCGAAAGCATATACGCGGCGATACATTGCACCGGCGTAAGCGGTACGAGTACCCCTACTATTACGTTCGTATTAGAAAGCGATGATAACGCTAGCTTTACTAGTGCTACTACTAGAGCTACATTTACGGATATAACCGCTATAGCTAGCGAAATAAAAAAAGTTAGCGGGGCTATAACCGACGATTATTGGCGACTTTCTTATACCGTAACCGGTACTACTCCTAGTTTTAGTATTCACGCTACGATTGGTATAGAGTAAGCACTTCAACCGGCTATTTTCTGCCGTTCTGACGCGTTTATAATTCACGGCTTTACAAGTTACCGTACTTATAAAATAAATATTAAAATTATAATTTTATTTATTTTAAAAAGACTTTATATAAAATTTAATATATAATTCTTAAAACTCTTTTTGAGTATACGTATAAAAGCCGGGTTTAATTACCCGGCTTTATCTTATGTCATATTACGCAAATCTTGATCAACGCGACTTAAAATTTAATTATTAAGTAAAGGAGTTAAATTGGCAAAGTTTGTATTAACTGACGCTAGCGTAACTATTAACAGCGTGGATTTAAGCGACCACGTTGCTAGTGTTACTTTAGATATTACGGCTGATGAGGTTGAAGAAACTGCGTTCGGTCAAACTTTTAAAAGTAGATTAGGTGGATTAAAAGACGGTACATTAAGTATTGACTTTCAGCAAGATTTTGCAGCAAGCGAAGTCGACGCTACATTATGGCCACTTTTAGGAACTGTTACTACTTTTGAAATTAAGGCTACTAGCGGCGCAGTATCTAGTACTAACCCTAAATATAGTGGTAGCGTATTAGTAAACCAACACCAACCCGTAGCTAACGGCGTAGGTGAATTAGCAAGTTTTTCTGTTAGTTTTCCAACTAGCGGAACTATAACTAGAGCGACTTCTTAGTATGTCCGCAATTCAAGGGTTACACCAACTCACGCTTGTAATTGAAGACGGTACTAAAAAGGAAGTAACGTTAAGGCCTATAGATTTTGTTGCGTTAGAGCGTAAATTCGGTCAAAGACCGGCAAGCGATCTTGAAAAGCTAAGTTTTGAGGAGTTAATGTATTTATGTTGGCACGCAAGCAAGCGTACCGGCGTTACAGATGATTTTGATAAATGGCTTAATACCGTAGCAAGTATAGACGGGATAGGTACCGATAACCCGGAGTAACAACCGGCTATTATTTAGACTTAATAGCCGAAGTTAGTTTGGCCGCCGGTCTTAATCCTATGGAAGTAGCGGAGTTACCGTTACCTATGTTTTTAGCGTTACAGCAAGCTTTACAAAAACGAGCGGAAGAATATAAAAATGGCTAAAAATATTTTTAAAACGACTAGCGATACGGGTATAGCCGTAGAGGGTTTAAATGATACTATTAGGGGTTTACGCGAGTTATCCGCAGGATCAGAAGTTAGAAAAGCTTTAAGGGTATTACATAAAGATATTTCAAAGCAAGTAGAAAACCGTACTCGTATTGAGGCTTTAAAGCAAAGTGTAAATGGTAGGCCTGCACCTAAAAGAACGCAGGGTGCTAAAGGTTACGTAGGCGGCGGTACCGACCGTAGCGCTTATTTAGATATTCGTAAAACTAATAAATTCGTACGTAACTTAGAATTTGGCCGCGATTATCAGTTTTTAAATTTTTATAGTAAAACGCAGGCTAAAGGTAGTAACGTTAGCGCTAATGCTACCGGTATATTTTATCCTGCTAATCAACTTAAAAGACGCGTTTATAAAAAGTGGGTCGGCAATAAATGGCGTAGTACAGGCGTTTTTCCGGAGGGTGCAAAAATACACGGTTACGTAGCCGAGCCAACTATAGCTAAAGCCGTACCGAGTATAACCGAAGATTATAGCGACCGTATGTTTGAAACAGTAAAAAAAGCAATAAAGGAAAATAAATAATGGCCGAAAGTACTAAAACGTTAAGGTTTGAGTTTTTAGCCGATACTAAAAAGTTTTTAGGCAATATAGGGTCGGTAGGTAAAAAATTTGGCGACTTAGGTAGCGAAATGAAAGCTACCGGCGATACTATAAATAAAGTAGTAGCGGGTATAGGCGTAGCTGCAACTGCGGCCGCAGGAAAATCTTTATTAGCTTTTAGAGATTTTGAAACCGGTATGAACGAAGTATTTACTCTTTTACCGGGTACTAGCCAAGAAACTTTTGATCAAATTAATAAAGACGTTTTAAAGCTATCTAAAAGCATAGGTAAACTCCCGGAAGATGTTATCCCGGCTTTATATGACTCATTATCGGCAGGCGTACCGCCGGATAATGTTTTTGCTTTTTTAGAGGTTGCTAATAAATTAGCCGTAGGTGGTGCTACCGAATTAGGTATAGCGGTAGACGGTTTAACTACCGTAGTAAATGCTTTTGGTAGTGATGTAATTAGCGTAGGCGAGGCGTCCGATATTATCTTTACTGCCGTTAAGGGTGGTAAAACTACCGTAGAACAATTATCTAAAGCTATGTTCAACGTAGCACCGATTGCAGCGTCTATGGGTATAGAATTTGGTAACGTTACGGCTGCCGTAGCAACCTTAACCGCGTCCGGTACTCCTACTAGCGTAGCTATGACGCAAATTAGAGCCGCTTTATCCGAGTTAGCTAAACCTACTACGAAAATAAGTCAACTTTTTAAAGAGCTAACCGGTAAAAGCTTTGAAGAATTTATTGCGGGTGGCGGCGACTTAAAAGAGGGTTTTGACATAATTGCTGCCGGTGCTAAAGCTAGCGGTAAACCCCTAGCGGATTACGTAGGTTCGGTCGAGGCTCTCGGTGCTATTCAAACTTTAACCGGTAAAGGTAGCGAAAAATTTGCGTCGGAAATTTTAGCTGCTGAAAATGCAATAGGTGCAACCGACGCCGCTTTCGAACAGGGGTCGCAGGGTATAGGTTTAGTTTTAGAAAAATTAAAAGCAGCTTTTCAAGTATTACAAATAGAAATAGGCCAAAAATTAGCGCCGATACTTATAGACGCTATAGATAATATCCAAACACGTTTTGATCAAATTAGACCCGGCTTAGAAAACTTCGTAAAAAATGTTAAAAGCTTTTTTACTAGCGACGAGGTAGTTAATACTATAAATAAACTTAAAGACGCTTTTGCTACGTTACAAGAACGTTTAGCGCCGGTAGTAGATAAAATAATTACGTTTTTTAAAGCGAACCCTAAAGTAGCTTTTACGGGTTTAGCGGTCGTTATAGGCGGTATATTACTAGCTAGCGTAATAAGTCTTGCTAGTGCTTTTGCAGCCTTATTTAGTCCTATTACGCTCATAATAGGGGCTATAGCAGGGCTTGCTATGGGTTTTAGGTACGCATACGATAATTTTGAGGGTTTTAGAAATTTTATAGATAACGGTATAAACTTTCTTAAAAACTTATTTAGTAATTTTATAGCGTTTTTTAAAGGCGACGGTTTCCAAAATGCTATGAAAACAGGTTTTGATTTTGTTAAAACTCAATTTAATTTATTAGCTAACGTTTTTAAAGGGGTAGTAGATTTTATAAAAGCTTTATTTAGTGGCGACGTTAAAGGTGCAGTTGAGGCACTAAAAGGAATATTTACAAATTTATTATCTTTCTTTAAGAATAATTGGAATTTATTTGGAACTTTACGAGATGTATTTATAGGGGCTTTAACTAAAGCTAAGGATTTTATTTGGCCTAGATTAAAAGAATTTGGTAAAGGCTTTATCGAAACTATTACTACCGTATTAAAAACTAGTGCCGGCGTAGTACTAGAGGGCGTAAAGTTTGTATTTAATAAAGTTATAGATAAAATTAACGGCTTTATAAACGACTTAAATAGCGGGCTTGCTTTTAGCTTTTTTGGAATAGACATTGACCCACCGGATATACCTAACATACCTAAATTGGCCAAAGGTGGTATCGTAACTAAACCTACTGTCGCTATGATTGGCGAACAAGGTGCCGAAGCGGTAGTTCCGTTACCCTCGAGAGTTGGCGGGGGTATTGGCCTAGCGCCAACTATTAACTTAACCGTTAACGCAGGTTTAGGTACCGACGGCGCTGAAGTAGGCCGTATAATAGTCGAGCAAATAGAAAAATATAACAGACGTAATCTTAGGTTTGCATAATGGCCACGCCGCAAGTACGCGTACGTTTAGGTTTTACCCCGAATACTTTTACCTTAGACGATTTAGTTAGGGGTGTTTTAGATACCGGGCAGTTAGGTGGCGCGGTTACCTTAACCGACGTAACTAGCGACGTGCAAAACGTAGCTATAAGTCGTGGGCGATCTAAAGATTTAGATAGCTTTTTTACTGGTAGTTGCGCTATAAAGCTTTTAAATAATAGTCGTAAATATGAAAATACTAATACTAGCAGTCCTTATTATCCCGGTATAGAGCCGTTTATTATTATGCACGTAGACGCTACTACGGACGGCGGTAGTACATACGAAGACTTATTCGTAGGCTTTGTAGCAGACATTAATTTAACGTACCCGGATAGTAATAACTCTTTTGCTACGTTTATAGGTTTTGACGCTTTTATGAAAATTAATAATACCGAATTAGTTAATCAAAGTTTTTCTAGTACCGATAGCGGTACATTAATAAATAATATTTTAAGTAGTAGTACGGTTAAATTTAGCGCTGACCGTGATATAGAAACCGGTATTAGTACTATGCAAGCTTTAAGCGGTATATCCGATAATACGTTAAGCGTTTTGCAAACTATAGAGCGCAGCGAAAACGGACTTTTATTTATGTCTAAAAGCGGTAAATTAACGTTTAAAAATAGACATACTACTTTTCCGTCTATCGCGTCTATGACTTTTAGCGATGACGGTAGCGATATACCTTATACTAAAGTAGATTATAAAAACGACGATAACGAAATATATAATATTATAAACTTAACCCGTACGGGCGGTACTACGCAAACGCAAGAAGATACCGGGAGCCAACTTAAATATTTAATACGTACTTTAACGCGTACGGCTTTATTAAATGATAACGATACCGAAGTAAACGACGCTGCTTTATTTTTATTAGGTAAATATAAAAACGCTTTATTACGTTTTGATAATTTAGAAGTAAATTTAAAAGATATTAGTACCGGTAGTCAAAATAGTATTTTAGCTAGCGAAGTAGGGGATATAGTTTTAGTAGAGTTAACACCGCCGGGTAGTGGAACGCCTAGCCAATTAACTAGCTACGAAACTTTAGATAGTATTTCATATAGTATCACACCCGATACTTTTAAAGTTACGTATCAATTAAGTAAAGCAGAGCAGCAGGCGTTTATGCGTTTAGATAATGCTTTATTTGGTCATTTAGACGAAGATAAGTTGGGTTATTAATGTCATATTGCGTTGATCAAGATTTAATAAGGATAATATAAAACTATGCCTAGTGGATTTAAAACGTTCGTTACCGGTGAAGTATTAACGGCTAGCGATGTAAATAATTATTTAATGGAACAAAGTATTTGCGTATTTGCGGACGCTACGGCACGCGACGCAGGTATTACTAGTCCGGAAAACGGACAATTCGTATTTTTAACAGGATCAAATACTTTACAATTTTATAACTCCGGCTGGACAAACTTTATAGGCGAGGGAGATATTACCGGAGTTACTGCAGGTACCGGTTTAAGTGGTGGCGGTACAAGTGGAGCCGTTACTTTAAATTTAGACGCTAATAGTTTATCTACTGCTACCGCAGTTAGTACCGATTACGTTGTAATAGAAGATGTAACAGATAACTCAACAAAAAAAGCTCTAATTAGCGACATTATAGAGCAGGGCGATATTACAGGCGTAACCGCAGGCGACGGACTTAGTGGCGGTGGTACTAGCGGTGACGTAACTTTAGCTTTAGATATAAACGGACAAAGTAGCGTTACACCTACTACTAGCGACGAATTAATAATTGCAGACGTTAGCGATAGTAATAACGTTAAAAAAATTACAATAGGCGATTTACCGTATGCCGATATTGGTTTGGTAATAGCTTTAGGATAAAGGGGATAAAATGGCTAATACGTTTAAAAATGGTTATTTAGACATAACTAGCTCGGCGCAAACTATTTACACTAATTCTTCCGGTGGTACCGCTATAGTACTTACTTTAAGAATTACTAACGTAGACGGTACTGCGGACGATACTATAACCGCCGATATTATTGACGGTACTAGCGGTAGCGCTAAAATTGCTCATACTATAACCGTACCGGCTGATAGCTCTATTGAGTTAGCGGGTACTTCTAAATTAGTTTTAGAAAACGGCGACAAAATAGACTTAACCGGCGGGGCGGCGTCAGGCGATCTAGAAGCTTTCATATCATATCTTGAAATAACATAAGGGGTTCGTATGACAAAATACGGTTATACGGGCAATATACCTACTCAATCTAACGGTAATAATACCGGCGTATTTTCAATTACCGAAATAAATAAATTAATAGAAAATGGACAATGGACTTTACAAACTTTAAACGTTGAATATTTAATCGTAGCCGGCGGTGGAGGTGGCGGTAGCGACCTCGGAGGCGGCGGCGGTGGTGGTGGCTACCGTAGTTCCTACCAAAGCGATAGTTATAGCGGTGGTGGAGCTAGCGTAGAAAGTGTAGTAAAAGTATATCCGGCTACTAATTACAACGTTACTATAGGTGGCGGTGGCGCCGGCGGTAGTGCGTCGGGCTATACACGAGGTGCTAGCGGATCAAATAGTTCATTTACTCATAAAGACGGTACCGTAACTTCACTTGGAGGTGGTGGAGGTGGTGCTTTTTCTAATAGTAACGGTATAACTGGTGGTTCAGGTGGTGGTGCTAGAGGTAATTATACGCCGGGAAGTGGAACTAGTGGTCAAGGTTTTGCCGGTGGTAATGATAGAGGTGGCGATAACGGTAACGGAGGCGGTGGTGCTGGCGCAGTAGGTATCGCAAACGGTGGCGCAGGTCAATATTCAACTATTACAGGTAGCTCAACTCCACGAGCCGGTGGCGGTGGCGGTGGTGGTGATTATGACGCACCAGCTACAGCAGGAGGCGTAGGCGGTGGTGCAAATGCTAATGCTGGAACTGGTACAGTTAATACTGGCGGTGGCGGTGGTGGTGGTGCAGTTAATTCGAGTGCCGGTGCAGGTGGTAGCGGAGTAGTAATACTTAGATATCCTAACACTTACACTATAAGCGTTGGCGCAGGCTTAACTGCTACAACAACGACAAGCGGTAGCGATAAAATAACTACTTTAACAGCAGGTAGCGGTAATATAAGTTTTTCATAATGAGTAAAAGTAACGAGTACGGATATGTAGGCAATAGTCCAACGCAAGCACAGGGCAATAATACGGGCGTTTTTGATGTAAACGATGTTACAGATTTATTAAATGCTGGTCAATGGACTTTAGAAACTTTAGATATAGAGTATTTAGTTATAGCCGGTGGTGGCGCCGGTGGTGGTAACTGCGGTGGTGGTGGCGGTGCCGGTGGTTATAGAAATTCTTATGCTAGCGAAAGTTCGGGTGCTAATAGTTCTACCGAAAGTATTAGTACTATAAATTTAGGCCAAACTTACACCGTAACAATTGGTAGTGGTGGTAGTGGTGGCTACGGTACTAACGGCACTAATGGATCAAATAGCGTTTTTAATACTATTACTTCTACCGGCGGTGGCGGTGGTGGGGGTATTAATACTAATAACGCGTCATTAAGAGTCGGTGCAACCGGTGGTTCAGGTGGCGGTGGCGGTGGTACCGGTGACGACGGTTCGGGTGTAGCTAGCGGTGGTTCCGGGACGGCTAATCAAGGTTTAAGCGGGGGTACTTCGGGAGTATCGCCGGCTAGTTGTATTCGTACCGGCGGTGGTGGTGGTGGTGCTACGGCAGCAGGTACTAACGCGTCCGGACAAACTGCGGGCGTCGGCGGTAATGGTTTAGCGTCATCTATTACAGGATCAAGCGTTACTAGAGCCGGCGGCGGTGGTGGTGGTAATACACGTTATACTATTTATAGTTGCGGTGCTGACCGACCCGGTGGTGCAGGTGGTACCGGCGGTGGTGGTGCCGGGAGTGGTACCGGTACGGGTACGGCGGGTACTACTAATACCGGCGGTGGCGGTGGTGCAGGTTTTTTTAATATAGGTACCGGCGGTAACGGTGGTAGTGGCGTAGTTATTTTACGTTATAGTAATACACGCACTATTACTTTAGGCGCAGGCCTTACAGGATCAACAGTTACAGACGGTAGCGAAAAAGTAACCACTATAACGTCGGGTAGCGATACGGTTAGTTGGTCTTAGTGTATAATAAAAAAACGAAAGGAAAATTTTAAATGGCTCATTATGCTTTTATAGACGAAAATAATATAGTTACAGAAGTTATAACCGGTAAAGACGAAGACGATTTAGATACTTTACCTAATTCTTTTAGTAATTGGGAGGAATATTATTCAAGTTTAAGAGGTTATGCTACTTGTAAAAGAACTTCATATAATACTTCTGGTAATCAACATAATTTAGACGGTATAGCTTTTAGAGGAAATTATGCCGGTATAGGTTATATATATAATGAAGAAAATGACGTTTTTTACGCACCTCAACCATTTAATAGTTGGATATTAGATTTAGAAACTTGGCTTTGGGTAGCACCTTTACCTAGACCGCAAGAAACCGAAGAAGAATTAGCTAACGCTCAAATATACGTATGGGACGAAGATTTATACCAAAGCGATAACACTTTAGGTTGGGTTTTAAATAATCAATAAATGACCGAACTTCAAAAAATGCGGGCTATAGCTTTAGAGCGAGCCGGTAATAAATGCGAGTGGCCTAAATGCAATAATTTTGATCAAAAATTAGAAATGGCGCATATACACGGTATAGGTATGGGCGGCAATCCTACGCGTAAATTCGATATAAATAACGTAGCTATGTTATGTAAGTTACACCACGATATTTACGACGGCCGTACTATATCACTAGCAAAAAAAGAATATCGCATACTGTTAAAATCTTTTTTAGATTATGAACGACAATAATTACACGCAAAAGGAAATGACGGCCAAAATAATGCTTGATATAGAGAAAATTTTTAATAAGTTAGATGAACTCCAAAAAGATATAAATACTAGACCTACTAGAGCGGAAATATACGGTTGGATAATAGCCGGTATATCTATAGCTACTTTAGTTAACGTTTTAATGTAGTGAAAGCGCAAGTTAATTTATCTCAAATATTGCAAGGCGGTTTAGCAGCCTTAGTAGGTTGGCTTTTTAAAACCGTAAACGACTTGCAGCAATTAGCAGCCGTTTATCAAATTCAAATAGATAAATTAGAGCAAAATATAGTAGACCTAGCTATGCGCGAAAAAGAATTAAATAACGCCTTAACTGAAGTTTTAATTAAATTAGGCGGAAGTTAAATGCTAGATACCGCTAAAAAAACTATTGAAGATTGGTCTAAACCATTTATAGCTTGCTTGTTAGGTATGACTAGCGGTATAGATTTAACACCCGGCCATTTATTTATTGCTTTTAAAACGGCTAGTATTACTTTAATATTAGGTTTAGTAATAAATAAAATTAAAGGTTAAATAATGGACTTTTTTATAGTAATAGGAGTAATAATAGGTATTAACTATCTAAGTTGGTGGTTAATAAAACACGATAAAATATAATTATGGACTATATAGTAGGTTTTTTATTAGGTTATTTTTTAAAAGAAATTAGTACTTTTATTAAAAGAATAAGCGATCAAGATTGGTCTAACCGTAATTATTTTGATAAAGCTTATAAATGGCTAGATTTAGAAGAAGACGATTTACCTTAATAAATTATTTATATATAATAAAGTTAAGTATAAGCAACAAAAGGAAAAGAAATTTGACTAAAGTTGGGGTTTATACTCTCAAAATGCACTAAAAAGCCCGGTTTAATTACCGGGTTTTTTTTATTTATAAGCTTTTAATGTCTTAATTACCCGATATACTTAATTTAAGTAGTTAAACGAAAGGGTTGCGTATGACAAATATGTCTTTAGATGACTTTGCTTTAAGTAAAATAGATTATAAAAATAAAAGAAAATTCGAAAATAGATATCCAAAAGAAACCGAAATCATTATTAATTTATTAAAGCAAGCGCTAATTAAAAAAAATGAAACTAATTTAAGTGTTTATAGTTATAAAACTATAGCCGAATACTGCGTAGAAGTTTTAAATTATAAAATGGTACATAAAGAAACTTTACGTAAAGTTATTAGCCGTATAGCGCAAGATAACGGGTGCGAATTATGAATTTTGATGAGTTTATAAATACCCGTAAAGATATACCGGCTACTAATGGTAAAATGCCTAAACCTAGTCCTGATTGGGTGCCGGGAGTGGAAATGAACGGCGGTAAAGGTAGTATTACTACTAACGCTATACCTAAAGGTAATCCTAATTGGAACGAGTGGATAGACTTTTGGCTTGGCGACGGGGCTAGTAAAGACTTTTACGTTAGAGAAGACGAGCCGGTTAACTTTAGAACGTGGCAGGGTTGGGGCGAAAACGGTATTCAAAACTTTTACTATTTTAAAGCTAATATATACGCGCGTAAAAATTTAAAATATCAAGATAAAGAATTAAATAAACTTATAACGGCCGCTAAACGTAAAAAAGCCGTTGATCAAGATAAAAGTAAAAATAAAAAAGCTTTCGTTATATGTATGAGCGATTGGCAAGTCGGCAAAGAGGGTACGGAAAATATGTTAGATAGATATTATAAAGGCCTAGATAATATTGCCGTGCAAATAAAACACCTTAAACGTAAACACAAAGATTTAGATAAATTAATTATTGCGGGTTTAGGGGATTTAGTCGAGTCGTGTAGTGGCCACTATCCTATGCAAACTTTTACCACCGTTTTAGATGAACGGCAGCAAAAAACTTTAGCGCGTAAAATGTTATTAGACGCGTTTAATAGGTTTAGTAGCGACTTTAACGAGGTACTTGGGTTATGCGCCTTAGGAAATCACGGTGAAAAACGTATAGGTACTAAAGCTTATACTTCTTTCGGGGACAATAAAGACGGCGAGTTATTTGATGAGGTAGCGCAGGTTTTGGCGGCTGATCCTAGTAAAAAGCACGTTAAGTTTACTATACCGAGTAATAGCCTAGCTTATAGTATTGAAGTTTTACCGGGTACCGTTTTAACGCTAGCGCACGGCCACACAGCTAAACGCGGAACGACACCGGCCGCACGGGTAGAAAATTGGTTTAATAAAATGGCTAGTAAGCAAAGTAAAGGAGGGTTTTACGCTACTAATGTTTTATTAGTAGGCCACTACCACCACCATTGGAGTAAAGAAAACGAAAGGCTTATGTTAGGTTGCACGACTATTGACGACGGCAGCCAATGGTTTGAAGAAGGTGGCGGGGATAAAAGTTTACCCGGTATAACGACGCTAGTTTTACATAGCAATAAAGATTTAAGAAAATGGAGTGATATAGAAATATTATGAGTAGACGAGGAAGTAGTAAATGGTACGAGGAACATTGGAGCCACGCTTTAGGTAACGTAGAGGATTTAACCATTATTAATTTTAATGGCGAGGGTAGGGCTAAAGTAAATAAAGACGCTTTAGCTTGCTTTACATTATTAAATATGTGTTTAATAGACGACGATTATATAACGCATAAAAAAACTACGGGCGGTTATAACTTTAGGAAAATAGCTAATAGCGATAGGTATAGCTGCCACGCTTATGGTTTAGCCGTAGATATTAATTGGCAACTTAACCCGGTAACGCGCGACGGTAGTATTAAAACTAATTTTAAAGAAAGTACTATTAATAAAATTTTAAATATTAAAACCGCAGACGGTTTACCGGTATTTAGGTGGGGCGGTAACTATAACAGTTATAAAGACCCTATGCACTTTGAAATTTTTGTAACGCCGGAAGAATTACGTAAAGGTATTATACGAGAAAATTTTGATCAACGGGATTATATAAAGTTAGGCCTAAAGTCTAAACCACTACGTAAAGGCGATAAAGGTAACTCGGTTATCTATTTACAAGAGTTAATAAATGAAACTAAGGTACTTAATAAACCCTTAGTAGTAGACGGCGACTTTGGTAGTTTAACGCACGCAGCCGTTTTAATTTTTCAAAAAACAGCAGGGTTAATAGAGGACGGAATAGTAGGTGCTAATACCTACGCTAAGTTAGTGGAATTTAAAAATGCTAAGCTAGATAAAAAGAAAGGTAATAATGGCGAATATAAAATCCTCTAATTGGAAAAAATATTGGGGCTTTATGTTATCTAAAGCTTTTAGAACAGGTTTGCAAAGTGCAATATCTTTATACCTAGCTAATAGCACCGGAATAATAGACGCGGATATGGTGCAACTTTTAGGGGTTGCGTTTTTAAGTTCGTTTATTACTGTTATTCAGCACGCTTTAGAGCAATATAAACCAAAACAAACTTGGGATTAAAAATAGTTTTTAGTTAAACTAAAAAAATAGTGATAAATGCAGCCTAAGTAACAATCACTGCCTGAAAGAGCCGGGTCTTAAAAAAACCCGGCTTTTTTCTTTCTCAACATAGGCCAAATTCACGTTCTCTCGTATTTGGAATATAGGCCTAGCAGTAACAGGCCTAAGCTTTAAATATATAAAAATATTATGAGAAACTACGAAATAAGCTTTTATTTTTAAAATAATGTTATATAATTTGAGGGTTACTTAGGAGGTAAATTGAAATTAGTAAAAGTTACTAGTAAAGATACCCTAGCTATAGAGGGTCGTACCTATAGCGCTATAGATAAAGATAATAAACTACTACTTACGCATACGCTAGCTAGTACCGGTTTAGTACAGTTAACTAACTCGGTTATAGTTGATCCTGCCGACGTAGAAATACTTAAAGAAAAAGTTACTAATAGTATTAATACAAATACCGGGACTACTAAAGCTAAAGTTAAAGCCAACCCGTATGGACTTAGAAAAGACGTATTTAGTTTTGATTGCGACGCTTGTCGTAAAGAATATATTTATTGCGGCGAGGTGCATAATGTATAAAGTAGAGTTAGAGCGTAACCCTACCGTTATTACTAGTTATAAAAATTTAACTAAGGCCGGCGTAGTAGCTACGGTAGAAAATTCTATGTACGCCAATCAAATAACTTTAGATTATAAAAAAGAGTACGGCGATTTAAGATATACCGATTACTTTATACATAGGCCTACTAAAGACGCCATAGGCGTATTTACTAAAATGTATAACGCTAATTATGAGCCTTATTATTTTTTTAGCGGGCTTATTAAGGTAGGTATGCTAGCCGTTTACGATATGTATAACTTTAAGTACTTAGGCGAAATTAAAAGTATAGGCGATAAAACAGTTACTATTACCGCTTATAAAGGCCACGAATATAACGAGCGAGATTATAGATTAAACTTTTATACTTTTGCTATGTATAACGGCCAATATAATCTTGATAAATGGATAAAAGAAAACCGAGAAGTGAGTTATACGATATGAAAGTAAAAGATTTAAAAAAATTAGTTAAAGCTTTTGATCAAGTCGAAAACTTTGATTTTATAAAAGATTGTTGGACATATAACGAGTATTTATATTGGGGCGCTACGTTAACCGGTATAAATAAATTAGAGGAGGTAAAAAAGTGATAGAAACTTGGGACTTAGTTTATAAATGGGTTATGTTTTTAACCTTAGTAATAATACCGGGTATTTTGGTTTTTATGGCCGAAGATAAGAGCGACGACTTTTTAGATGTACCAGATTTTATTAAAGGCGATGAAAGGGATTTTTATGGCTATTAAAAAATTATTTTTATTAGGTAGTTATAAATTTTTATCGTATCTTAAAACTATTATTAACAGACTTATGTACTACTTTTTAGTAAAGCTAAATAGTAATTATAAGAGGGTAGAAGTAAAAAGTATAAAGTGGAAAAAACGAGGTAAATAATGAATAAAGAGCAATTAATATTAAAGCAGGTTAGCTTAAAAGCGGCTGCTAGTTTAGGTGGTAGCGTAGACGACGTTATAGCTAACGCGGAAAAATTTAACGCGTGGCTAAATGAGGGCGTTGATCAAAACGAAACTAAAAAAGTAGCGGGTAATAGACCGGTATTTGAGCCTAAATGTCCGGGTTGCGATAGTTACGTATGGGATAATAGAGAAACCGCTACCGGTACTCAACCGGTTTGGCGTTGTAAAAACGATGAGTGTACCGCCGGCGGCTTTAGTAAAAAATATAATAAAAATATGGCGTGGGCTAGTTGGGACGAAGACGAGTTTACTAATCAAGAAAATAAGTTTTTGGCCGAAAATGATAAACCTAGCACTACCGAAGAAATAGTTGAAAACCCTATAGTTAACGACGACGACTTACCGTTCTAATGACTAAAAACGAATTTGCTACTAATTTAAAGTGGGCTAGCATACGTTGGCCTAACATAAATTTAGATAATGATAGCTTAAATTCGTTATATGTAGACTTTAAAGGCTTTAGTACTACTAGTTTAGCTAAAGCCTTAAAGCTTTTATTTGATAACGGTAACACTTTTTTAGAGTGGCCTAAGTTACTTAAATTAACTAAAGATATGTATAACGAAGAATTATTAAGCTTACCTAGATTAGAACAACCTAAAGTAAAAGACGGGTTAAAAGAATATTTAAAAGCTAATAATTTTAAAAGTATAAAAGACGCAATAAAGGGTAAAAGATGAGTGAAAAAATAAACGTAAATTATGATATACCTACATTTACTATCGTACCTCATTGGGTAGCCGAAATATTAAAGCCTACCGAATTAGCTACGTACGTAGTATTAGGTAAATACGCCGATAATAAAACTAAAGAGTGTTGGCCTAGTTTAAATACTATAGCTAAAGATTTAGGCCGATCAAAAACCGCTACTATAACCGCTATTAAAGGTTTAGCCGATAAAGGCGTATTAAAAATAGAAAAGCGTAAAAATGATAAAGGCGATTGGGATAGAAACCACTATACGCTTATGGTTAATAAGGGTAGTCAAGAAAACTTAACCACCCCTAGTAAAGAAAACTTAACTACGGGTAGTAAAGAAAACTTAACTCTAACTATACCTAATATAACTAGACCTATTGAACTATATAACAAGCAAACTCAAAACGCTTATAAGGATAAAATAGTAGAGGTATGTAAATTAGATAAGATTAGCCGTAATATGTGGGGGCAAATTGAAAACACCGCCAAGCAATTATTCGACGCCGGCGTTACTTTAGAAGAAATACCGGTATTAGCTAAAAATATAGTTTTAACTTACGGCGAAAAAACACTAACGCACCGTAGCTTACCTAACCATTTAGAGCTAATACAGGGCGTTAAAAGTTTAGAGCCAAAAGATTTTAAAAAAGCTAGTGATCAAAATAAATTAGAAAGGTGGGCTAATGAGTGAAATAAATAAAGGGGCTATGACTTTAACTGAACTTATGGACGAAGTACCGGGTTTTAGTATGCTAGTAAAAGATAGAAAAGAAATAAAAGCAGAAAAAGATTATGGCGGTTTAAGATTTTATGTTAGTAACGGTAAAAGCCGTATAGATTATAAAATTATTTTAAACTTTAACGATTTTTACGATATCTATATTAACGACGAATTATTTGCTAATAGTGGTAACGGCGACGTAGTTAATTTATTTAAGTGGTTAACCGACCGCTTTACTTCGACTTACTGTATGTTATGCAAAAATAAAATGACGCCTAAAGATTTAAAAGAAGACCCTAAGGTATGTATTAAATGTTGGGATATCATAGGAGAGGAAGAATAATGAAAGATTATGTATTTGAAGTTAGTTTTATAAAAACTATAAAAGCCGATACGATAGATAACGCTTTAAAGGGTATAGCTGATAAAACTAGCACTATAAACGAGTGCAAAAAAATTGAATTAATAGAGGAATAGATAATGGTAGAAGATAGTTACATTAAGGAATTAAATAAAAAAGTTAAGCTGCATAAAAACCCGCCTTATAAAAAAGTAGTAGTAACGGCAGAAATTACTATGTGGCTTGAAAGCGAAAAAATTAATATAGAATACGCTAAAAGTTGCGCCGAGTTTTTAATTAACGCCGGTAAAACTAGACGCGTAGATTTTACACAAGTAGACGGCCGCGAAGTACTAGACAATATTACATACGGCAAAGTTAAAACTTATAAATATGATTAAAGCGTGTATTTTACTTTATGCAGCGATAGTTAGTAATTTTAGCGTAGGTATAACGCCAACTATTAACGACTTAGATAATTTAAGCGAGTGTTACGAAAGCTTACCGGGTAAATGTTTAGCTTATAGTACTTTACTTGTTGAACATTTTGATCAAGATAATTTAGAAACCGCTTTTAAAATTATGTGGTGCGAAAGTAGGGGTTTACCTAACGCTTATAGGTGGGAGGATAATGATAGCGGCCTATTTCAATTTATACCGCGTACGTACGGGTGGGTTAAAGATAATAGCGACTTACCTTATTGGGATTATCCTATTGGCGATACTTACGCGCAGTTTATCCCGGAAAATAATATAAAAGCGGCCGCTATATTAGTGCAAGATTTACATAGTTATAGTCCGTATTGGAAACCGTTTAAAAGTTCCAAAAATTGTTGGAAAGATACTAAAACCTTTTTAAAACTAGTAGAGTTAGAAAAATGAGAGATTTAAACGAGCCACACGTTATAGATATATTAAATAAAATTGAATTTAGGGGTGGTAACTTTACTAAAAGCACCGATATATACGAACATTATGACGCCGAAAATTTTAAAAACATATTAGAAATAAAAGTACGTAATCAAGATTATGATAAACACATAATTGAGCGTTTTAAATATGAACGTAATATTGAACATAGTTTAGTTAGCGGTAGAACGTTTTTTTATGTATCTATAGCTTACCCGTACTTATACGCGTGGGATATAACCTACTTAGATAAAATAAACTATAACTATTTTTGGAAAACTAAAAAATTAAATAAAACCAAAATGTTTGATGATAATAGCAAAATACCTAAAGTCGTAGGCTACCTAGAAAAGCCGTTTAGCCTATGTATCAATTTAAATACGAGTGGACTAGCCTAGAAAAAAATTCGTTTATAATAAAGTTATGAACGGCGTAGGTTTTAATAAAATAAATAAAATAATTAAAGAAGTAGCAGGCCTAGACGCCTATATTACCGATTTAACCCCTATAGAAAAAAGCAACTCTACTTATGGACATAATGGCGGGGTAAACTTTAGCGTATTATTACCTAACGACGCTTTTACTAAATTCGTAATACGTTATTTTAGCGACGATAAATATAGCGTAGAAGTTAGCAAATTTAATAAGTTTAACCTAAATTACGAAAGCGCAATCGTTGATCAAGATAGTTTAAGCGTATTATTTAAAGCGGTATACGAGGAAATTAGTTTATTAAATAATATTTTATTAGATGATTTAGCTTTTACGTTAAGTAGGGAGGCTAGAAAAGATTTATCTAAATTAAAAGAAATAGACGAAATTTTTTAAATAGCAGACTAAAGTAAATATATGAGCTGGCTTAACAGGGCTGCGTGTAAAGATTTAGATACTAATTTATTTATTAACCCTAGTCGTAAAAAGTACACGGATCAAGATATATGGGCTACTAATCGTATGTGCCGGGACTGTCCGGTTAATTTAGATTGCTTAACTTACGCCTTAGATGACGACTTAGAATACGGCTTATATGCACTCCCGGAGCGTGTTAGACGCCGTATAAGAGATAAAAGTAGGTTAGCGGCGTATATGTTAACTACTTTTAAAACTATGGACGTAATAGACCCTACGTTTAATAAAGAGGGTAAATTACTTAAAAAGCGCTGCCTAAGATGTAATCGCTACGTTAAAGGTTATAGTAAAGATAATACTAATTGGGGTGGCTTTAATCATATATGCGTTAGCTGTTATATAAATACTAAAGATAAAAAGCGCGTAGATAAATTATTAGATAGAGATAAGGCTAGCCAATCTATGCCTATATTTGACCATTACGGCAGATTAGAAAGCAAAAAATGTACTAAATGTAGTATTAGGCAACCCGCTAATAACTTTAGTAATCGTAAAGCAGGTATAGGCGGTAAAACCTCGTGGTGTAAAAAATGTACGTTAGCTAACTTAAAAAAATGGTTAGCCGAAAAAAAAGAATATGAAATATAACTTTGATAATGGCGGGGCTTATAGTAAACGCCGTAGGTGGACTAAAGAAGAACTAAATACATTAAATAAATATCTTGATCAAAATAAAACGGTTAAAGATATAGCTAAAGAGCTAAAGCG
>Ga0208644_1000753_pt1 | contig 28759 bp, 22 predicted proteins | sample VirMetDEL_Nov_18_FD_184517 | JGI IMG/M metagenome (GOLD analysis project Ga0208644, IMG submission 184517) | Aqueous microbial communities from the Delaware River and Bay under freshwater to marine salinity gradient to study organic matter... | ecosystem: Environmental > Aquatic > Marine >...
AAATACTTATAAGACTCTTGAAGAAATTATTGGAATTGATTTCAAAACTTTTTCTCAGATTGTCTATCAAAATACCAATGCAAGTTTACAATTCTTAACTGCAACTGATACAAATCGTAAGAGATTTTTAATTGATCTTCTACAACTAGATAATTATGTAAAATACTTTGATGTTTTTAAGGAATTGTCACGAATTTTGGGTGGAGACGTTTCTCACATACAAGGGAAAATTGACACAATCAATAAGTGGTTATTAGATAATAAATTGGAAGATACATCACTACTTCCAAAATTGGAATTACCATTTTACTCGGAAGAAGATGAAGAAACTTTGCGTTCTTTACAAATAGAATTTGAAAATATCTCCGAAATTACGAAAAAAATAAACCAAAATAATTTATACAAAAAGCAGCTGGAGTCAATAGATTTAGGGCTTGCTCGAGAGTTTGTAGCGAACTCACAAATAGAAGATACATCTGAGTTAAGAACAAAAATTGGAGAGATAAAAAGTCAAGGCAGTTATGAAAGTAGAATGGTCAAAAAGTATTCTGACCTGAAAGATGCTGCAGAAAAAGACTGTCCTACTTGCGGTCAAGAAATAGACATAGCTTTTATTGAACAAGAGTTCAAAAAACACAATAGTGAAAAAGTAAAATTAGCAGAAGAACTAGAGACAGTACAAAAAGATATTGACCGTATAGAAAGAAATAACGAACTTCACCGTAAGATGAAAGGAAAAATAGAACAGTGGGAAGATCTTTATAGAAGTATAGACCACAAGTTACAAAATGAAGTTCCAAATAGTGAAGAATTAAAACAAAAAATTGAAAAGATAAAATCTCGCATAAGAGATAGAAGAAGTCGTGTAGAAGAAATAATTACAGAAAACGAAAGAAGAGAAAGACATAATACACGACTTTCCATTATAGAAGAACAACAAACAGATTTTGAGAAACAACTAGACGACTTACTAGCCTCTATTGGTGGCATAGAAGATAAACTCGCAAATGTTGAAATACTTAAAAAAGCATTTAGTACAAATGGACTACTTGCATACAAAATAGAGAATCTTGTAAAAGATTTAGAAGAACTAACAAACGAATATCTCGCAGACTTATCTGATGGTAGATTTAGCCTTGAATTTGTTGTTCTCAACGATAAATTAAATGTTGAGATTGATGACAACGGAAAATCAGTAGATATACTTGCTCTTAGTGCAGGAGAACTCGCTAGAGTAAATACTTCTACACTTCTTGCAATTCGCAAACTAATGAGTAGTATATCGAAATCAAGAATTAATGTTCTATTCCTAGACGAAGTAACAAATGTGCTTGATGAAGGAGGAAAAGAGAGACTCGTTGAAATTTTATTAAGAGAGGAAAACTTGAATACATATATAGTTTCACACGGTTGGACACATCCACTACTGTCCAAAATAGAAGTAATAAAAGAAGATAAAATAAGTAGATTAGATGGTCAATCCTAGACAGAAAGGTAATAGAGGCGAGCAGCAAGTCATAAGTCTTTTAGAAAGAATGACGAAGGAAACTTGGGTACAAACACCTGGCAGTGGATGCGGTAAAGTAAAAGGTGATTTACAAGTACCCCTCAAACATAATATATTCTGCGTAGAAGTAAAATTTTATAAGAATGTAGGATTTGATAGTAAAATTTATACACAGAAAAGTAATAATCTTTTCAAATGGTGGAGTAAACTTTGTAGACAAGCACAAGAAATGGAACAAGAGCCACTTCTCATCTTTCGTGAGAATCACGGCAAGTTCTTTGTAGCGACTACAAGACAACCGAAGAAAACAATAAAATATATGCATATTGCATGGCTAGGTGCATATATTCTAATCGCAGAACACTGGCTAGAAAAAGAGGAGATAAAGTTTACAAATGGCGATAACGTTCTCAGACCTTGGGAACCCAGCCCCGCGTGGGAACTTGCTGATAGTTGATGGACTCAACATAGCATTTAGATGGAAACACCAAGGCGTTACAGATTTTAAATACGACTATATAAGAACAGTCGAAAGTTTAGCAAAGTCATACAATGCGGGCACGATAGTCGTGTGTGCAGACGGTGGTAGTAGCTATAGAAAAGAGATATTTCCAGAGTATAAAGCAAATCGTAAAGAAAAATATGCAGAACAAACTGCTCAAGAAGAAAAAGAGTTTGAAATGTTCATGGCAGAATTTGCAAATACACTGACAGAAATAAGAAAGAAACATCCAGTCTTTCACTTCAAAGGAGTGGAAGCAGATGATATTGCAGCATATATTAGTAAAAACTTAGATAACTTTGGATTAGATGAGTGCTGGTTAATATCATCAGATAAAGACTGGGACTTGCTAATCAATGACAGAGTGTCAAGATTTAGCACTGTTACTCGTAAAGAGACTACAGTACATAATTGGGATGAACATTATGATTTTGAAATTCCCGATTATATTACATTCAAATGTCTGACTGGCGACAAGGGGGACAATATCCCAGGTATCCCTGGAATTGGTCCAAAGCGCGCAGTACAGATAATGGAACAATATGGAGATGTTTTCGATATATACGATTCCTGTCCACTTGATGGAAAGTATAAATACATTCAAAGTCTCAATGAAAATTCAGAACAACTTCTGACAAATGTTGAACTTATGGATTTACTTACCTACTGTGATACAGCAATCGGAGAAGAAAACAAAGAAGTTATAAATACAACTTTAAAAAGGCACTTAAATGAAAATTGATTATAGTAAAGATAAACTTTTAACAGAGTTTAGTTTAAAAACTCTACAAGATCGATATCTAATTCCTTCCGAATCTTCGCCACAAGAAGCATTTGCTCGTGCAGCAATGACTTTTGCAGATGATGACGACCATGCTCAAAGACTGTATGATTACGCAAGTAATCTCTGGTTTATGTTCGCAACGCCTGTACTTTCAAATGGTGGAACGGAAAGAGGTATGCCTATCTCATGTTTTCTAAACTATGTTGAAGATTCAAGAGAAGGTATAACAGATCATTATACAGAAAATGCATATCTTTCATCATTTGGTGGAGGTATCGGAGGCTCATGGAGTGCAGTTCGTTCACAAGGAACAAAAACATCCAAAGGCTCCGAAAGCACAGGTGCGATACCTTTTATGAAAGTGGTAGACGCCGAGATGCTTGCATTTTCACAGGGAGTAACTCGTAGAGGCTCCTACGCAGCGTATTTACATATGTCACACCCCGAAGTAGAAGAGTTTCTTGACATGAGAAAGCCTACAGGCGGAGACGTAAATCGTAAGTGTATAAATCTACATCATGGAGTAGTAATTCCAGACAAGTTTATGGAGATTATACACCGTGCTACAAAAGAAGATAACTTTGATGATAGTTGGGAACTGATTGATCCTCACACTCACGAAGTTAAAAAAGTAGTGTCCGCAAGAACACTTTGGGTAAAATTATTACAGAATCGCATGGAGACTGGCGAACCTTATCTCATGTTTGAAGATGCAGTCAATGCAGAGCTTCCAGACTTTCAGAAAAGAAAAGGTCTTTATGTAAATCACAGTAATCTTTGCTCAGAAATTACTCTTGCTACAAACGAAGAAAGAACAGCAGTATGTTGTCTAAGTAGTGTAAATCTGGAATACTTTGATGAATGGAAGAAAGTTCCTGCGTTTATACCAGACTTAGTACGAATGTTAGATAATGTATTACAGTATTTCATTAATAATGCTCCTAATAGTATGGAGAAAGCCAAGTATAGTGCTATGAGGGAGAGAAGTATTGGACTTGGTGCAATGGGATTTCACGCTTATTTACAGAAAAATAATATTGCTTTTGAAAGTATGTGGGCAAGTAGTGCAAACTACCAAATGTTTAAACATATAAAAGAACAAGCACTACAAGAAACTCGTAGACTTGCGGTTGAAAGAGGTGCATGTCCAGATGATGATACTTGTGAAGTTAGAAATGCTCACTTGTTAGCGATTGCTCCTAATGCAAGCTCTAGTATTATTTGTGGTAATACATCACCAAGTATAGAGCCGTTTAGAGCCAACGCTTTTACACAGAAAACAAAAAGCGGATCATTTTTACAGAAAAATAAGTATTTGGAAGCCTTACTCGAAAGTAAGGGAGCAAATACAGAAATAGTATGGAAAGATATCATTACAAACAAAGGTAGTGTACAACATCTTGATATACTTACTGATGAAGAAAAAGAAATATTTAAGACTGCTGTAGAAATTAATCAGTCTTGGGTAGTAGAACACGCTGCACAAAGACAGGAGTTTATCTGTCAGTCACAGAGTGTCAATTTATTCTTTCCACCAGATGTAAACAAATTAGATTTACATAACATTCATATGTTAGCGTGGGCAAAGAATTTAAAAACTCTCTACTATCTAAGAAGTGAAGCAATATCAAGAGCAGATAATGTATCGAATAAAGTAAAAAGGGAGATAATCTTTGAACAAGAAGGTTGTCTCAGTTGTGAGGGATAATGAGTAATTTACTAGAAGAAAGAGATTATTATAAACCTTTTAATTATGCTTGGGCATTTGAGGCTTACAAGAAGCAACAACAAATGCATTGGCTTCCAGATGAAGTTCCACTCCAAGATGATATAAGGGATTATAATGAAAAATTAACTCCTGCGAACAAGAGACTTATAGATAATATATTTCGTTTCTTTACTCAGGCAGACGTAGATGTGTGTTGTGGCTATGCCAAGCACTATTTACCCACATTTAAACAACCAGAAGTAAGAATGATGCTCGTATCATTTGCTGCGATGGAAGCAGTACATCAAGAAGCGTATTCTTTACTTTTGGAAACTCTTGGAAAAGAAGAAGATATCTACCAAGAGTTCATGGATATACAAGAAATGGTAGAGAAACATGAGTATCTATCTGATTTCAGTATGAAAACAAAACATGATATTGCTAAAACAATGGCAGTATACAGTGGATTTACAGAAGGAGTTCAACTATTTAGTAGTTTTGCTATACTTTTAAATTATCCAAGACATAATCTTATGAAAGGCATGGGGCAGATTGTTACATGGTCTATAAGAGATGAAAGTCTACATGTAGAAAATGTATCTAAACTTTTTAGAACATTTATTGCAGAGAATCCTGAAATATGGACTGATAAGTTAAAGTATGAAATCTACTGCGCGGCTGAAAGAGTAGTTGAGCTAGAAGATAAATTTATTGATATTTGTTTTGAAAAAGCAGAGATTCCAGATTTAAGGGCAGAAGAAGTAAAAGAGTATATTCGTTATATTGCGGATAGAAGATTACTTGGACTTGGAATGAAAAATATATTTCATAGTACAGAAAATCCTTTGCCTTGGATTGATATGCAAGTTAACGCAGTTGAGCATACCAACTTTTTTGAAAACCGTGCTACCGAGTATGCTAAGGCCAGCACCCAAGGAAATTGGCAAGATATTTTTAAATAGGAGAAAATATGTCGACAGAAGGAATCCAACAAGAACCAGTATTAGTTCTTGATGATAAAAAATACGTCATTTCTGAACTTTCAGATACTGCAAGGTATATTGTTACAGCTTTAAGTGATTTGCAAGGAAAAATTGCTAGACATCAAATAGAGTTAGATCAATGGAATTTTGCGAAAGAAGGTTTAACAAGTAGACTTAAACAAGAAGTTGAAAAAGAAGAACCAACTGAAGAAGTTTCAGAATAAAGAAAAGGGGCTTTAAGCCCCTTTTTTATGGTATATCTGGTATTGGTTCAGGTATTGCTGCTATAGTTATTTCTATATCTGTATCTGGTACAGTAACAGTTTTATCTTCTCCTACTTTTAACCATACAGGAAAAAAGAGACCTTCATAATGTGCCATAAAACAAGTCATACTTGTTCCATTTGTCATTTCTAAAATATCTCCTTCTTGTAAATCTGTACCGTCAGGTCTTGTTGTTACTTCTATATCGCTATTTATTATCATATTGGAAATCCTGATGACTTGAACTGTATATTCATAGTTACGTTTGCTCCGGGAGTACCATAAGTAGTACTCCAAGGAATCTTATAAACTCTTCGATTTGATATATCTCCTACAACCTCTGTAGTAGTGTTTATATTAAAATTATGGTCAAAAATTGTGCTACTTCCTAGTTGAACTCTTATTCCGTGCCTATAAGGTAAGGTACATATAAGAGCTGTCTGACCATTTGAACCAGAAGTATATTGAAAAGTTTTAATGTACATATTCCATGCACTAGAATCTAGTTTCCAGTATATTCCTTCTACAAGTATTCCATTTCCTCCCGAAGAGGCATGATATAAAACTTTACTCGCATTTTGTAGCCCTCCTGTATTCAGAGACCAAGTATGTGAATTAGAACCAATATTTGAACAACCATATCCAGTTCCATTTGCTGGAACTTTGTCATTAAAAGCAGTTAAACTTAATGTTTGCATTGCAAGAGAGCCGCCTCCATAATAAAGTTTTTTTCCTCTTAAATCATTTATACTAATTGTTCCAGAAGTAGGCACACTTACTCCTGAGCTATAATACTCGCTCAAGCTAATTGGGTTTGATCCACCAAATTCAGTTTGTACATTTGCTAAACTTGCTGCACCTGTAGGAACTCCACTAGTAAAGTCTGCCATTTATTCTCCTTACTCTGGTGAATTACCTACTAGTCCAATTTTCATTTTGTGCGCTACTCCAGCCATAACTTCTTCTATTCTAGCTAGGGTGGCAGCTTCGTCATAAACGCCATCTTCGTCATATACAACATTTACATTTCGTGTATGTGTTTTAGTTGGTGTATATGAATCATCAGAAAATGTTACTATTATATCAGTTACATCTATTTCTGTTTCAATTGTTTGCCCTTCATTATCTGGGTCGGGCATACTTGAACTTCTCTTTCCTGTAAAAGTTTCGTCAAGTGTATATGTTATTGCCATATTATTCTCCTTTTTCTATGTCGTTAATTCGACTTGTTAATTTTTCTATCTGTTTTTGTTGTTCTTTTATTGCTTCAACAAGCAAAGCAACAGTGTTCTGATATTTCATTACATGTAAATCTTCTATACCTTTTGATTCTTCTAATTCATCTGTTGTTCTGCCATCTATAATTTCTACTAATTCTGGTATAATTTTCTTTACGTCTTGTGCAACAAATCCAATTTCTTTTTTACCTGTCGCTTTTCTAGTATAACTTACTCCTTCTAGCTTGGTCACAGTAAGTAAAGCATTTTCAATTGGCTTAATATCTTCTTTCAACCTAATATCAGAATATGCTGTAACATTACCAGTTGCGGTACAGTTACCAGAGCTATCAACTTTAAATGTCCAGCTACGACCGTTATTTAAAAATCCAATTTCATTTGAGCTATTTACATAAACATACCCATGTACTGTTCCTGTTGGCGCCATTGCTATAGCAGCATTGGAAGCTGTACCAGACCTCATATAAAAATCTTGAGCATCTTTTACGTATAAATGCCAACCAGTGGCGGACCAATAATGCCCATTATTATTGTAATGATTTCTTACCCAATCATCGTGATATAAAGCATTTACATAATAATCAGTTCCTAAACTACCTGACTGTAATGTTGCGCCTTGTATTCCATCTACAGTATCCGCATCTAGTCCAGAACCTGAACCGTCGTTACCATCAGTCCATATTTTTTGCCAATCATAGCCAGACCCTCCATTTGCCCACCAACCTCTTAGGTAGGTGAATGAAGGATTACCGGCAGACATAACCATTTGCATTCCGTGGTGATATGTAGTACTTGCCGAATAATGTAAGGCTTGGAACCCATTAAAGTGAGTTCCGCTAGGGGGCCTACCCGCAGGACTACTCCAAACATCTATAAAACCAGATCCTCTATTAAAGAGGTCATTCATACTATAAGAGCCATGAGCATTCACACCGGTATGGTAGTTTGCATCGGTAGTGTAATCCCTTCTATCGTAAGTGTCCTTTGATAAACCCATCAGCACTTTAAAGTCTGATTTTCCAAGGTATCTTAGATAGGCATCATGAGAACAATAAATTCTTGCTACATCATTACCAATTCCGGAGTCTCCAGAAGTTGTATTAATCCAGCCTAACTGAAGATACCCGTTGGCGTCTCTAATTGGGATTGTATTTGCAGCATTTCTTGTAGTACTTGCGTGATATCCGTCAAGTAAGTCAGCATCAAGTCCTGAACCTGAGCCATCGCACAAGCTACTCCAAATTCGACCCCAAGAGGATAAACTACCATTGTTGTTGTATCTGTGGTATAAATCATGGCTATAAAAGCTACCTGCAATTTGATGTCCATGATTACCACCATAGTGCGCCATATTTAATAATGAGTACCAAGTACCTGTTGGAGTTCCATTATTATAGACATCATAAAAACCAGAGTCAGAATTAGCAGTACTACCAAAAGCAATATTAGTTGTGCCTTTTCCGCTTGTTCCTCCTACTAACCCATTAGACATCATCTGATTTCTAAAGTGTGCGGGTGTAGATTTTCTTAGATAATTGTCACCAGTACTCTGAGTCCAGATTTGTCCAATGGTAGGGTTTTCTGAATTACCCGAAGAAGCATTAAAATAAGAACCAAGAATATAGTTTCCATAAATGTGACCACTGCCCTCTCTTTTAACAATAGTATTAGCGGCAGCAGATTCCGAAGGAATATAACCGCGCAGAGTATCAGCATCAAGTCCTGAACCTGAACCGTCATTACTGGCATCCCAAACTTTTCTCCAAGACTGCCAAGTGCCATTGTTTTTACCTCTTAAAGCAATTTGCCCCGATCTATAGTCTCCTGCAATTTGATGCTGCCAACTAGAATTATATCGTTGGGAAAATAAAGCACCATCAGTCGCATTACCTGAAAAGTTTGTTACACCACTCGTATAGTAGCTGATTCCATTCGAATCAATTGTGTCGGCGTTTGTTGCACTATTGCTTCCGGTATTAACAAACCCTATCCCATCGATATTACTGGCGGAGCTTACTGACTGAGAGCCAATGTTCGCTGTGGTAATAGCTGTTGACGCAGGCTGGTAGTATGATCCGTGCTGGCCATCTAATAAATCTGCATCTAATCCTGAACCTGCGCCATCATTACCAGCATTCCAAACTTTATCTCCTAAAACATATAGTTGCTTATTAAAATAAAAGTTACTCCTATCAGTATAGATATGTGCCCAACTTGTATTCATTGGTCCAATCTGAATATTTCCATGAGGTGTATACATGGTATGTTGATTAGCCGCTGTGGTTAAATTCCCCGCATTAGTAAGGGTTCCAGTAAAAGTAGGGCTTGCTGTTGGGGCATAATAAGAACCGTGCTGTCCATCAAGTAAATCTGCATCTAAACCTGAACCAGCACCATCGTTGCCTACGTGCCATAATTTTTTCCAAGTTTTCCAATTAGAGCTATCGGTTCTTACCCTCATATAAAAGTCATCACCATTGTAATGTGCACCTATTTGAAAAACTGAAGCACTACCGCCAGTATTAATAGTTAACATGGTGGCACTTGCACCGGTATAAATAAGGGTTCTGGTACCAAATTCAGCAACTTTTGTTTCTGTATGAGCATCATCAAATGGATTTGAGTTACTTCCACCTGCTACTGATGTGAGATCAAGATTACCTCTATGTTTAAATATACTACTATCCGCAGGCTGATAATATGAACCCTGCTGTCCATCAAGTGTGTCAGCATCTAAACCAGAACCAGAGCCATCATTTGAAGCACCCCACAGGGTTCCTTGACCGCTAGTCCATAAGCTTCCAGACGTATTAAGAGTTGCCCTACGAGTTCCACCAGTAGTGAACTGTAGATTTCCCCCAGAGTTTGTGCTTAGATCATCAGGAGATTCATAAATTCTCCAATCACTTCCGCCTATCCAGCGAAGACCCTCGTTTGGTCCAGGATCGTTAAAAGACAAATCATTCAAATTGGTAATTGCATAATTGTTCATGTTTATGCTAGCGATTGCACTTGTTCTAGCAAAAGAAGATGCTTCTATTCCATCAAGTAAGTCAGCATCTAGTCCTGAAGCTGACCCATCTACTGTTTTGATCTTTGTAAGTACATCGGCTGCTGTATAAGAAGAAGATGCTAGTTTTGCATCTAAAGCAGCTTGCAATCCATCTACATTTGAAATGATATGATTATGTGAATCATCTGCAATTACTATTGCACCATAAGTACCTGACACATCTCCACCAAAGGTTGTTGATGTTGTAAGAGCAGTTGAAGCAGGTGCGTAATATGAACCGTGTTGTCCATCAAGTAAATCTGCATCAAGGCCTGAACCTGAGCCGTCAGTACTAGAATCCCAAACTGTTCTCCAACCTTGAGCATTATTATTTGAAATTAATTGTGTTCGAATTTTACCAGCACCTGTACCGGTCATTTGCATTGCAATGGTATTACTATAATAAGAATATGGATTACCATGCCCCATTCTTATGCTATTATACCAATCACTTGTTGGTGCTATTTTTGTATCTGTAACCCCTGAGGCTTGTGCATATTCTAAAACACTACTAGGAGAACCTGTTGTTGCAAAAGCAGAACCTGTGACTGCATCTGACTGTAATGAACTTAAAGGCGAAGGTAATCTACCTGCTGGTATTGTTCCTGAATCTATATTACTTGCATTTCTGTAAAATGAACCTTCCACTCCATCAAGTAAGTCAGCATCTAATCCTGAGCCAGAGCCGTCTACAGTCTTAATCTTGGTAAGTACATCAGAAGCTGTATAAGAGCTTGAAGCAAGTTTTGCATCTAACTGTGTTTGAATATTACTTGTTACACCATCTACGTAATTCAGTTCGGCTTTTGTCGCTGTAATTCCGAGATTGGTAATTGCATTATCCTGCTGTGTTCCAGTTAATCCTTGTGCTGCGGTATCAACTCGTAAGCGATATCCTAATGCTGTTGAAGTTGTTGTTGCAAAGTTTGCATCATCACCTAAAGCTGCTGCTAATTCGTTGAGTGTATTCAATGCCGCTGGAGCTGAATCTACGACTCCTGCGACTTGAGCATCTACATAAGCTTTAATTGATTGTTGTGTTGGTACTCTTGTTGCACTGTTGGTTGCAAATGAATCTTCGTCAATAAATGTAATTCCTGAGATTGTTCCATCACTGAATGAAGCCCCCTCAATTGCACCCGTACTTGTTATAGCACCACTACTGATAGTTCCAACAGATGTTAGATTATTACTGTTAAAATCAACTCCACCAGTTCCACCGATTGTTATTCTAGCGGTTTCATTAGTTCCAAGTGTTAAAGACCTTGAACCTGAATTGTGATAGATTGCCATTGTGGACGAACCAAGAGCAATTGCACCATTATAAGCATTACCATCAATGCGAACTTGACCACTAGCAGAAGCATCCATATTTATATCTTGATCGGCTGCTGAAGTGGTTATAGCTGCGGCACTAATAGTTCCAACAGTAATATTTGGAGTACCTGATAATCCTATTGCAGTAATACCTAAAGCATTAATTTCTGATTGTGTTTGATCTGCAGTAGCACCACTTTCTATTCCATCTAACTTTGTTCCGTCAGCAGCAATGTCACGGCCGTCTACAGTTCCTGAGACTACTATATTTCCTGAAAAAGTAGCAGAAGCAGCAGATTGGTCTAAAAGTAGAACTGGGCTTGCTGCACTTGTATTATTGCCTAAATACACATCTCCGTTATTTCTAAATATTAAAGGGTAATATCCATTAGTAATATCTTTAAAGTTTAAATAACCATCTGAGCCAATTTGCAAATTCCACTCGTAGTTTGTTTTAGTTGTTCCACCTGTTCTTGCAATAGTCAGGCTTGGGAAATAATCTCCAACTGACCTAACTTCTATATCATTATTACCTGCTTGGGTGGATAAAATAGCACCACTAGTAACAGTTCCAGTAAAAGTAGGGCTTTCTTCATAGTTTGCTGTAATGACACCTGTGCTTGAGTTATAACTTAGCGCGTTGCCACTTACAGAGATTGCACTTCTTGCATCACTATCACCATATTGAGCAGAACCTGCAATTGTTAAAGTATTATTTGCATCATCATATGTTAAGGTTATACCTGTACCTGCAGTTAACAGAGAATTGACTCTATCATCAACTCTTTCGTTTGTAAAATAAAGATTTGTTGTACCTTCACCTAAATCATCGGTCTTATTTGCCGCAAGTGAAATTTTATCTGCAGTATCACTACTACCACTCGAATCAAAAGTTTTAATTTTGCCGCTATCTATCTTAATCTTTTTACGGTTTGTTCCGTCATCAAATTCTAATTCTGAAATTACCAATTTTTTGAAATTGCTTCCAGACTTAAATTCTATATCACCCGCGTCATTTTTCTTTAATTCTGTGCCGCCTAAATTAATTGTATTGCCATCGAGATAAATATCACGAAAACGATAAGTAGAAGAACCAAGATCATAAGTTATGTTTGTGTCAGGTATAAGATGCCCTGATACTGTAGTAGCACCAATAGTAAGTGTTTTTGAACTTAAATCAAGTGTAGTATGTAAATGAGCAGGCGTGACTGAGCTTACTGCTATTTCAGTTGCAGTGATTGCGTTTGCAGCTATATATCCTGCTGGTATTTGTGTTTTTGCCATTTTATAATTCCTCTAGTGCCTTTTATAATTCCCAAGGCAAAGTTTGCTCTTCTTCTATAATTGCTTGCTCTAAAATGATTCTACATTGAGAGTATCTTAATTCTAAAATAGGGGCATATTCTTCTACCCACTCTATAACTTGTTCTTTTGTTATATCTGAATAACTTATATGATTTTCTGCTATGCTTTCCATTGTTTCCAATGGGAAATATATTTGTCTATTTTGACTTATTCTATTTTCATTAACGATAGTTGTTAGTTTATAATCAATCTCATAGATAACATTATCTACTCCAAGATAAGACTTAGATTTAATTTTATTAATATCTATCTCATAAGTTGATTGTTCAAAATTGCTTGGTATTATAATGCTCATTTAAAAACTTCCTATAAGTAAACTTGCTCTGACATATATAGCTTGTCCACTAGTATTTGGACCATTTACTAATTTAGCAGCTAGTCCGTTTGTTGAATTTGTTGTTGTTGTAGTAGCTATTTCCCAGTATGATGAACTACTCACGTGATGCGAGGTAAGAACTTGAACAGAATGGTTAGTTCCACCACCATTTGTACTTCCTGCTGTTCTCATAATAAAACTTGCAGAAGCATAATATGGTGGAGTTCCAAAACTATTTGACCATATAGATACAATATAGGTAGCATCGCCATCTAAACTTCCATTTGGAATTATAGTTTGAAATGAGCTTGTCCATGCATAACTATAAGTATGATTAGCAGAATACGTTCTTGATCCATGAATATCTACTCCACCATCTACAACTCTAAAATTATTTTTCCAGCCCCCATCATATACTCTAAAATTATGAACACCATCTGCATTGTAGGTAATATCAGGAACATTTGTTGAAATATAGCTACTATTCGTGGCTCCATTAAAATAAATATTATTCATACCTAAAGTAAGTCCATTGTTATCTATAACCATTTGGTCCGTACTATTAGTATAAAAATGCATTGAATTATTAGAATGCCAATAATCTATTAATCCATAAGCACCTCCTGAAGAGCTACTAAAAAGCACTCCGCCAGTTTTAGTGGCATCATATGCTTGTATATCAAGATAGGCTTCTGTAGATGATAATTTTATAAGTGATTTAGTAGAGGCTCCTCCTCTACTTATATTGCTAGTAGCTCCTAGTAATAATTTACCAGAGCTTGTAATTCGCATTTTTTCTGTAGGATCAGTGCTGCCAGTTCCGCCCGAATTAGTATAGAAACTTAAAAGTGATTTAAATCCTGCATCTCCACCCCCTGCACTTGAAGATTGGTCTTCAATTACAGAATAAATATGCCCATAGTTTCTTATGGCATTACCATAATCTCTACCTATAAAATTAATTCCAAAACCAAATCCATCATAGGGATTTGATGCACTTATTCCTCCATCAAGCGTCAAGTTGGGAACAATACTATTTCTAGTTGAATTGTTACCTACTATATGTAATTTTGTATCAGGGCTAGTCGTTCCAATTCCAATATTTCCTGTAGACCAATTAATAACAGCATGAGTATCTCCTGCAGAATTTTTAAATCTTAAATATGAGTTATCATAGCCTATATCATAAGCCAAACTACCATCTGTTAACCTCAACTGGTTTGAAGAACTTTCAATTGTAACTTTACTATTTGCACTTGGATTATTCGTTCCAATTCCAACAGCACCAGCAAAGTAGTTTTTATCATTAGCTCCAGATTGGTATAAACCATAGGAATTTGTAACTGTAGAACTAGGATAGCCGTTTGCTTCTAAATATATATTGTATAAATTAGTAAGTGTAGTTCCTGTTGCTAAATTAGGGCCAGTGTATAAATTATAAACGTTATTAGTAACATTTGTTGGATATGTTGGATTAACAACTATACCAAATTGAGTTGTAGCAGTACTTGGGCTTGTTGCTGAAACTTGAAATCTTCTATCAGTTGTAGATCCAGTATCTCCAATACTTAAACTTTCAGCACTTGCATCCCATAGGAGTTTTGCACTTGCTCCTGTATCTTCGTAGAAGGAAATGTCTCCATTTGGATCTATCTTCAATCTTAAAGGAGAACTGTTATTATCCGAAGTATGAAACTCTAAATTAGATTGATTCGCATAATTACCTGATGAAATTATTTTTGCATGATTGATAAATTGGTTTGAAGTGGAATCACCAAAAGTTATTTCACCATATTGAAAAGAAGAACCAGCATTTGGATTGGTTGCTATAAGATGCAAGTCAACATCTGATTGTAAATATAAATCATCATTAGCAGTAATTCGTCCAGCAAATGTAGCATTTCCTGAAGAATTAATACTAAACTTATTAACTCCACCAATATATGCATTAATTCCTGCTTGACCTGCTAGACCTAAAGTTAAATTATTTCCTGCGGCTAACCTTGATGCGGTTATGTCGGCTTCATCTGATACATAAGTTTCATCTCTTATTAAAAGACCTACATTTGAATCTGTGCTACTTATATATTTAAACTCAGGAGCAGTTGTTGTTATAGCACCACTAGAGATAGTTCCTGCAAAAGTAGCATTTCCACTTCCATCAATTACTAGTCTATCCCAGTTACCTCCTGTTCTAAATGTTATTTCGTCAGAAGTATTTGCTTTAATTCCTAATACAGCAGTTGCTGCTGCATTGTCAAAAAATAATCCAACATTATTGGGAAGAATTATTTCTTTATTAAACTCCCATGAATCTGTAGTACCATTGTAAGTAATCGTTGCATTTGCAGTATCAACTGTAATACCTGCACCATTTGCTGCAGCTGCATTTGCTGCTCCACTTGCAAGAGTAATATTAAGATCATCTACTGTCATTGTAGTAGAATTGATTGTGGTTGTTGTACCATCAACTTGTAAATTTCCTGCGATAACTACTGTACCTGTATTGTCCCCTACTGCGGCGGGGTCGATTGTGAATGTTGCAGGACCCGCTAGATAACCTGTTGTTGTAATATTACCAAAGGTTGGAGTTGCAGTTGTTCCTACGTCTTGACCAATGCTAATTTGACCTGAACTAAGTGTTACACCTGTACCAGCACTAAAATGTGCTCTTGTTTCTGCAGCACTTGGCCCAGTATATGTAATTGTTCCGCTCGAATAGCCGAGACTTCCATCTCCGCCTGCATCCGTTACAGTAATTGCTCCCTGTGCTCTTGCGTTTGTAAAGTATTGATTTGTTGAGCCTTCACCAATATCATCAGTATCTAGTGTAATTGAACTTCCGAGTGATACTGCGTTTGAATTGACTGTTACACTGCTATTCGCTAGTTTCACATTTGTGACTTGTGAATCCGCTATGTGTACAGTATCAATACTTCCGCTAACAAGTTCTGCAGAATCAATAGCATTCTTTGCGATTTTTGCACTTGTAATACTATTGTCCGCAATATCAGAAGCCACAACAATACCTGCCGCCAAGTGGGTAGCATTAATTGCGTTTGCAGCAATCTGAGTTCCAGTGATTGCGTTTGCTGCGATTACTCCTGATTTAATTTGAGTTGTCATAATTTTTCCTAACTATTTGCTGTGATGTATGCTTTTCCTGTAGTTACGGCACTTGTATATGAAGTTTTATCGCTTGCATCTGCTACGACTTCTTCATAAGCGAGTATGATTTCAAGGTGGTCAACATTTCGTTGAACCATATCGTTGATTTCACTTTGCTCCATGCCTTCTACAGACCATGTTCCTGCATCTACGCCATTTATCAGAGAGACTGAATCAGTCGCTGCTGTTAAAATTTCTGTAACATTTCTTTCCATTTTTTATTCTCCTATTTTAGATTTTAGTTCTTCTACTTGTGCTGATAATTCTTGCACAGCTTTAATTAAAGGAAATACAAACATAGCTTCTGATATTTGTTGTTTACCATCAGGAAGTACATCCCATCCTTTAAAATCTTCTACACCAAACTTATCTAATGCTGCTTTAACATCTTGAGCAATCATACCATGTTGAGTATTTTCATCGCTTGGTTTTGTTTTATTAGCATCAAAACTTTCCCATTCTTCAGGGTATTCGCTTGGTGCTTTAAATTTATAAGTTACTGGTTTTAATTCGTTAATAAAATCTAAACCAAGACTTGAAGGTGCTATATCTTTTTTAGACCTTTCATCTGATGAATGTGTCCAAGTAGCGTTAGAATTATAGTCGTTGTAAATATGTGAGGTTCCGTTACCTATATGAACTCTAGTATCGGCTGTTCCCCCAAGATCAGTTCCAATGACAATTCTTCCTTGTGCACCACCGCTACCAGCTCCTGTGTTATAACCCAATAAAGTATTATAACTGCCTGTAGTTGGACTTGAGAAACCTGCATTTGTTCCTAGACAAACATTTTGTGCTCCACTGGTTATCGCATAACCTGAAAGATAACCTAGTGCAGTGTTGTTATTACCAGTTGTAAGAGCATAAAGCGTTCTTCTTCCCACGCCTACACAGCCTTGTGATGTAGTTGCATCAGTCATAGACTCGTAACCTACCGCAGTATTTAATTGTCCTGTGGTCATTGCATCTAAAGCATAAGCACCGACTGAGGTGTTATGAATGCCTGTAGTGTTTAAGTTAAGTGCATTAAGTCCAACTGCTGTATTACCACTGCCTGTTGTAGTATTTTCTAAAGTCTGATGTCCAAGTGCTGTATTATCACCACCTGATGTGCAACTTGCTAAAGCAGCATATCCAACAGCTACTGTATTGTTAGTGGTTAAAGCACCTGCTGCGCTGTAACCTATTGCAACATTAGATGAGCCTGTTGTAACTGCATCTAATGAAGATGTACCAATCGCAATATTAGCTGACCCTGTGGTTATATCTGAACCTGCTGCATATCCGACACAAGTATTATTAAGACCTGTAGTAATGCTTTGTCCTGCACTTCTACCCAATCCTGTATTTTGAGTGCCTGTAGTATTTGCATAAAGTGCGTGCCAACCTACTGCGGTGTTATTGGCTGCGGTGGTGTTAGAATATAATGCTCCTGTACCAACAGCAACATGCCTACTGTCATTTCCTGTAGCTGTTGTATTGCTATATCCTGCTTGATAGCCTATAAATGTGCTATCAAATCCAAGCGTATTGCTATACCCAGCTTGATAACCTAGAGCTACATTTCTTCCGCCTGTAGTGTTAAATCTTAAAGCCTGTAAACCTATACCTGTATTACTAGTACCACTTGTATTAAATTGCAAACACTCAGAACCTACTCCAGTATTGGCATTAGCAGTAGTAGCACTTAAAGCTCTATAACCAACAGCAGTACAATCATTACTAGATACTATAGCATCAAGAGATTCTGTACCAACCGCCACATTATTTGTACCTGTAGTGTTTGCTCCAAGTGCAGCATAACCAACTGCTGTATTGTTATCTGCTGTAGTGTTTGCTGTTAAAGCAAAAGTTCCAATAGCAGTATTTTGATTACCTGATGTATTTGCTTCTAATGCTTCACTTCCAAAAATAGCATTATTATAACCAGTTGTTGTAAACCTTCCTGCGAACATTCCAACAGCAGTATTTTTTGCACCTGTTGAAGCATTTAAAGCTGCATAACCGATAGCAGTTAAATCGTTTGATGTTGTATTAGCAGATAAAGCACTTTCACCTATTGCTATATTTGCACTTCCTGTAGTATTAGCATCTAAAGCGTAAGCACCTACTGCAACATTAGAAGAACCTGTAGTGTTTGCGTTAAGTGAATTAAAACCGACTCCAACATTGTTTCCTCCAGTTGAACTTCCTGAAACGCCTACACCTGCCGAAGCACCTACATAAGTATTAAAAGAAGCTGCTGCATATCTTCCTGCTTGTAACCCTAAAGCAGTATTATAGTTTTGTGTTGTTACGACTTGTAGTGCATCAACACCTAAAACAGTATTGTAACTACCAGTCGTTACAGCATTAGCAGAGTTCCAACCAACACTTATATTAGCAATACCTGTAGTGTTTGCTCCAAGTGCTGCATAACCTATTGCTGTATGGTATGAACCTGTTGTATTAGCATCTAAAGCTAAAGAACCTACTGCAACATTATTAGTACCTGTAGTGTTTGCAACAAGTGAATTGTTACCAATTCCTATATTATTAGAGCCTGTAGTGTTAGAATATCCTGCGGCATAACCAAAATATGAGTTATTATCTCCCGTCATTGCACCAACACCAACAGCTTGTGAGCCTACTATAGTTGAATAACTAGATGTTGCATTAACCCCTGCATTAGTACCTATGGCAACTGTATCGCCATCACTTACACTGCTTTTTAATGCTTGATAACCCACTGCTACAAGTGAAAGACCTGTAGTATTAAGTTGCAAAGCTGTAAAGCCAACCGCAGTATTTCCAGTTATACCTGTAATATTTTGATTTTGTAATGCACTTGTACCAATAGCAACTGACCTTTCACCTGTGATATCGGTTGTTAATGCGTTATATCCTAGTGCGACATTATTATTTCCTGTAGTTATTGCATCTGCTGCAAAATTACCTACTGCGACATTTTGAGTACCTGTAGTGTTTGCTACTAAAGAATTTACACCAACTGCTGTATTGTTAGATGCTGTAGTGTTTGCAAACAAAGCTCCTGAACCAACTGCTGTGTTTGCTGCTCCAGTTGTATTTGCTCCTAAAGCTACTTTACCAATAGCGGTGTTGTTATTTGCTGTAGTATTTGCATCTAGTGCCTCTGCTCCTAGAGCGGTGTTGTTTGTTCCTGTAGTGTTTGCTGTGAGTGCTGCATAACCTACTGCTGTGTTGTTGGATGCTGTAGTGTTTGCGTCAAGTGCTATGTGTCCGATAGCCACATTGTTACTACCAGTTAAATTAGCAACCATACTATTATATCCAAGAACTGTATTATAAGAACCTGTGGTATTTACAAACAAAGTTCCTCTACCAATAGAGGTGTTGGCTATTCCTTCTGTATTAGCATTTAAGGCTTTAGAGCCTATTGCAGTATTATAATTACCACTTGTTAAACTATCAAGAGCTGTATCACCTAAAGCAACATTCTCAGTACCAGTTGGATAATTACCATCAAGTTTGATAGTTCCGCCATCTATTGAGACATTACCTGCTACTGTAAGACCATCGGTTACTGCTGTACCTGTTACATCTATACCTGTTGAGGTTGTGGCTAGTTTTATTGAATTAGCGTATAGAAGCTTTACAGACCCTCCATCTACTGCTGTGATGTAGTCGTTATTATTTGCAGAATTGCGTAAGTAAAAATTTGTTGCGTTGATTACAAGCTGACCAGTTCCATTTTCGGTGATATAACTATTAGAACCATCATGATAAATCTGTAAATCTGAACCAGCACCAAAGATAGCCTTAACAGAATCACCAAAAGTAAGTGCATCTGCTGAAGCATCCCAAACCAATTGAGCTGTAGTGCCTGTGTCTTCGTAGAAGGAGATGTCTCCGTTGTTAGCAATTCGGAGTCTTTCTGTTAATGTTGTATCGGTAGATGCGTTTTTAGTCCCAAAAAGAATATGCCCCCTAGAACCACTAGCATTGTTTTCTAAAATATATCCACTAATTGCTGCCCATGTTTCCGTTGTGCCAGAACCTGATTGCCATGTTATTTCGCCACCATTTCCAATGGTACTTGAATTAGCAAATAATTCTAAACCACCTTTTTGACCAAGCGTTGTTCCAGTAGTGCTAGAAAGATTAACTATCGCATCACCATCAACAGTTAAACCATCCATTGTGGCTGTACCTGTTACATCTATACCTGTTGAGGTTGTGGCTAGTTTTTTAGCGTTGTCATAGTAAAGATTTACAGCTCCATCTGCTAAAACATCTATTCCACTTTCGCCTGTCTTTGGTCTTATTCTTATACTACCATTTGTATCTTGAATATAAAGGTCGCCTGTAGTATTTGTTAAAAAGCCATGAGTCCCACTATGATAAAGTTCTAAATCGCTATCTGCGCCAAAAATAGCCTTAACAGAATCGCCAAAACTTAAATCTGCTGTAAGCGCGGCAATCTCGCTGCTTCCAACTGCATTCTTTGCTATTTTCGCACTTGTAATTGAATTATCTGCTACATCTGAAGCTACTATAACTCCACTTGCTATTTTTGCACTTGTAATTGCATTATCCGCTATATCGCTAGTATTTACTGCGCCTGATGCGATAGATGCACTTGTTACAGAGTTTGCATTTAAAACAGAGAAGTTTGTAGAACTAAATGCGATAACTTCAATATTGTTTGTTCCAGTTGGAGGTGCGCTAGAGAAAGTAAGAGTTGTGCCACTTACAGAATATTCTGACTTCTGCTGATATACACCATCAATATAAACTTGAGTATTGTTTTCACTTTGAGGATTTTCGCTCAATGTAAATGCTACTGTAGAATTATCTCCACTAAAAGTATCAAGAACAACAGAGTTACCACTATAAATTGATCCAACTACATAAACAGTAACAGTTGTACCGTTTGCAGGAGCTGTGTCAAAAGATAGGGTTGTTCCACTGAATGTGTAAGAATCTTGATTTTGAAATACACCGTCTATAAAAGCTATGATGTAGCTTTCTCCTGCAGGCGTGGTGCTTAAAGTAAAATCGGTTGTGCTACCATTTCCTGTTGCAGTGTTTAAATAGAATGATTGAGCTGTTGCTGTTTTTGAAGAAAAACTTAAATTTCCTGAACCATCAGTAGTTAAAACTTGCCCAGTAGTTCCATCACTTACATTAAGTTCTGAAATTCCTACAGAGTTTGATGCAATTTCACTTGCTCCAATCGCATTTGCTGCAACTTCAGAAGAAGTCACAGCATTCGCTGCTATTTTGGCACTTGTTACGGCATTATTTTCTAGTGTGCCGATTGTAACTATTGATTCGCTTCCATCGTTTTTCTTGATAAAAAGTTTACCGTCATAGGTATTAATCGCTATTTCACCAAGAGCGAGTGCAGAAGTCGATGGTACTGCTCCCTGAGTCGCAGACCTTTTTAATTTAATAGTTTGTGCCATATGTATGGATTTCCTTTACTATGCGTATATACGCGGAAATTTATTATTAAGAGAATGTTCCCCCGTCTAGCACATCACCCCAAGAAGCGTTTCCACTTGAATCCATAGAAAGAATATATGTGCTAGTTGTAGCAGTTGCTGTAGGTCTTACTAATCTTGTGTAACCACCATTTGTTGCAGCTCCGATAAGTAAGTCACCTATTGCTGTTGAACTGATACCTTTAATTCTTAATGCATCACTGTTAACTTCTAATGTTATATTATCATCGTTAACATTAAGTGTATTTCCTGATTTGCTAAGAGCGTCTCCAGCGATAATTTGTCCTGCACCTGAGAATTGTACAAAAGTTAAAGCAGTTGTATCAAGTGTAATTGGATTGTTTGTTGTAAGAACAAAACCATTATCACCGTTTACAGTACCCTCTTCAACAAATACAAAGAGTCCAGAAGTAACTTCTGGACTCTTTGTATTTGTTGAAGAGGTTGCAGGGCTTGAGCCAGCAACATAGATACCATTTTCACTTCCAGTTGACTGATCTTTAACAAGAACTCTATCACCGTCTGCAAGAGTTACGCCATCAATTGTGTCGCCTACATTCAAGTCTGTAGCGATTGTAATATTGGCAGTAGTTGCTACTCTTACTGAGTCTTTAATATCAAGTGCTTGTTTTACTGCATCAACGTATGCTTTTGTAGCTGCGTCTTGTGCTTGTGTTGGGTCAGTAACATTTGAAATTCTTGAGTTATTTACGTCTACAACACCAGAGCCATTTGGATTTAAAGAAATATTACCATTTGTATCTGTGCTAGAAATTTCATTACCATTTAGATTTAAATTATCTACTGCTAAAGAAGTTAACCCTGCTAAATCAGTTGTAGTTGCTCCCGGATTTAAAGAAGAAGAACCAAGTGTAATTGCATTTACTGCAACAGCACCACTTGTTACAGTAAAGTCTGTAGCATCAAATGAAGCCACACCCTTGTTGCTTGAAGTTGCATCTTCTCCCGCGATTGTTACAGTTGTACCAGAAGCGGTAGTATTTATACCCTCTCCACCAGTAAAGGTAAATCCTTCACCGATTGTTGCAGCAGCTGTTGAAGCATCTTCTGCAGTAATTGTAATATCATTTGCTGCAACTGCTCCACTTGTTACTGTGAAATGTGTAGAGTTAAAAGATGCAATACCTTTATTTGAAGAGGTAGCATCTTCTCCAGTGATTGTTACTGTATTATCTGTTACAGCAGTATCAATACCTTCTCCGCCTGTAAATGTGAAAGTATCGCTAATTAAAGAAACAGTATCTGTTCCAGTATCACCTGCTATACCAAGAGTTGTTGAAATTGTTGTAAAAGAGACAACTCCTGAACCGTTTGTTATAAGAGCTTGTCCACTTGTGCCATCAGCTGTAGGAAGTGTATATCCTGCTGTACCATCAAGTCCTACTGTAATTTGTTTGTCAAATACTACTTTTTCTGTGCCATTTGTAGTATTAAAACTTAAGTATTTATTTGCACCTTCTGTAATTACTAAAGAAGTTGATGAATTATCTATAATTCCAAATTCTGTTGCTTGTGAAGATAGATCAATAGTACCACCAGTTATATCTAAATCCAAATTTGCAGCAGCAATAATATCTACATCGCCTGATGCAGAAGTAATTGAGTTTGCTCCGATTGTTAAGTTTGCTGTTTTAAGTTGGTCAATTTTGCTATTAGAGTCAACTACTATTGCAGAACTTGCTGTAAGTGTACCTGCAGTGTGGTCAAGCATATTGACATACAGTTCACCACCGATTACATCATTATTTGACCCATCACCGATAAAAAGTTTAGATGAATTAAATGAATAAGCTAATTCTCCTACACTTAACGCACTCGAGGGGGTAGCGGCGGTGGTACTTCTTTTAATTTTAATTGTTTGTGCCATTCTATTTTCCTAAAACAATCCTCCGTCGAGATTGTCCATTGTATCTGTTGCGGCTGCAAGAGGTACGAATTGAAATACATTCGAAGAAGTTTCTCTGTACACTTTTAACTGATCATCATCAGTATCGTACCAAAGATCTCCTTCGGATAAAGTTGAGCCAGAAGGTTCACTGGCTGATCTAAAAAACTGGTCTGCTAATTGTTCAAGTGCTCCTTGAATATTTGTTGCAGAGATTGTGTTGTAAGGTGTTACTCCTACAGAAGCTGCATTTGTTGCAGAGGGAGGTACTGCGCTTATTGAAACAGAAGTTACATCTTCTGTGACAGTAATTGGATAGATGGTCTGACTTGTGGTAACACTTGTAACGTCTTGTGTTACGGTAACTGTTACATCACTCATACAAAATTATCCCCGTCTAACGTATCCATGTCTCCTGTAGCTGAAGCTATTGCTACCCATTCAAAATTATCTGCGGAAGTTTCCCTATATACATACAAATTATCTGTTGTAGTATTATACCATAAATCGCCTTCTTCAATATTACTTCCAGTTGGTTGAGAAGACTGTACAAAATGTTGGTCTGCTAATTGTTCGAGTGCAGTCTGTGCGTTAGTAGCAGTAATTGTATTATATGGAGTAACTGCTATATCTACTGCAGAAAACTTTGCGAAAAAATATTCAACTCCAACATCTGTAGTATTTGTTTGTACACGATTTACAGTTATTGCATCTCCTGCAGTTGCAGTAACTGTAGTAGTGTATGGAGCTATAGTAACTACAGTTGTAGCTAAACGGCTCATCGTGTTACTTCGCCTTTGACCGTCGCTGTGCCTTGTAGTAATCTTTGAACAGTGCTATCAGTATAAAGTTCTATATCATATTGATAAGTGCCCGCTGATATATCATCTGTTGTAGTGTAGGGTAAGCTAACAGTGCATATTCCACTGGAAGCGTTCGTTACGGTTCCTGTGAAACTTGCTGTAAGAGTGCTAGAGTCTATTGTAGGGCGTATTTGTCCCCTGACGCTGAAGCCAGTTAGATTTTTTGCGGACCCTCCTTCTTGAATAGTTAATTGCAAAGAAAAATCTGATCCCTGATCAATGGTTATGTTATATGTGCCTGCACTCATGCTTTTTTCTTATACCTCCAATGTCTTAATTATACCAAAAAAATTCACCTGATGTCAAGCATTAAATTTTGAATGTCAATCATTAGACGCTTTCTTCCTCATAAGTTATGATTGCATCTATTGAGGCTTCGGTATTGCTTAAAATTGTTATGTAATCATTTGCGCTCATAGACAAAGTATTAGAATTACTTATACTAATATGATTTTGTCCTGAACTTAAATGTCCATTTTTAATAAAATAGACGGTTGTATTATCAGTAGCATTATAATAAGAAATATGAAAAGTGACTTCACTTTCTAATATATTTGCTACACTTACTCTTGATACCGTTGCAGTTTTTGCAGCGGGGCAAGTATAAATTGTTGTTTCTGTTGTTCCTATTTCGGAAAAAACTGCTGTTGTCATTATTATGCTCCTTGTAAATCAAAAATGAGAAATGCATATGCAATGCTTTCTCCGCCTTGGTATTCTCTGCTACTTTCAAATCCATTTACTGTACTAATATATATTTGTCCTATAAAATTATTCGTTATTGTTAAAGTTGTTGAGTTTACAGAATAACTTACGCCTCCTCTTACTAATCCTTGCTGATTATAAGTATTTCCAAATACGGCAAAATTTCTATTTGCTTCTGCATTAAAATCTAATGAAGCAGCATACATTTTAGTTGCTACCCCGCTACTTAAATCGCTTTGAAAACACCATTGAACTATAACAAAGGGTACAAATCCTAAATTATGAGTAATTGTTGCATAGGTATCAGAGGTATTTAAATTAGTTGCAGTACTTAAATTATTTCCTGGCACTCCAAGCAATCCTTGCCCATGATATTTTAAATTTAAAGAACCTATTCCAACTCGTGAATCAAACATTAAGTTTGTTGCAGTTGCTAAATTATTACTTCCATCTACGACATCACTTCCTGATTTTGTAACATATAACCCATAATCTGCATTTGCTGCTTTTCCTAATAATATTCTTTTCGCCATTATATATGTCCTCGTATTACTGCGTAAGTTAAACTTGTTGAACTTGGTGGTTGTGGATTTTGATTTTCTGAGGTAAAACTTGTATTTGTGTATATACTATAATAAGTAGGATAATAATTTGGTACAAGAAATGTTGCCTGTGTTGCGGTTATATTTGATACTTGTACAAAATCATCTCCAAAAACTATGATTGCGGGATTCGGTATAGATTGACTAGAAAAAGTTCTAGTTTGTGAAGTTCCTCTTGTTAATGTTATAGTCTCTTTAAATATGACTTGACTATATCCTTTTGCACGGCTATCAAAAATAAGTTGATCTGCATTTGCACCTACAACATTTACACCAGGTTTTGAAATAATTAATCCATAATCACTTGAATCTATTTTGCCTAATAATATTCTATTGCTCATTTTGCTAAATACCCTCCTACAAAGAAATTAGTATCTGTAACTAAACTGCATCCTTCTAGTAAATCATTTGTATTGTCTATTTGTGTTATCATTTCTAATTTATTATGATCTGTAAAAAGAAAACTACCGAGAGTTAATTCTTCTGCTTTTGTCCAGCTCCATGTTCCATCTTTTCGATTATAAAATTCTACATCTCCTTCTACTTTTAAACCATTCACAGTATAGTAAAAACTTGTTACTAAATTTGTATTTATTGTATCTACTAAATCTGTTGCTTGGTTCATATTTTCTGTATCAAAAGTATGTAGTTCGTCTTCAAATTCTAAATTCGATATAAGGCACCTCATTTTGTAAGGTTTAGAAATGTAAGCATTTTTATCAATAATTTTCATTAATTAACTCCTTTAAGTCAAGTCTTATATCTTTATAGAATCCGTGTTTTAATCTTTTCTTAAATTTTTCATAACTTCCACTTTTTCTTTTTCTTTTGTATTTATACAGATTATAGGGAAGTTCTTCTATATCTGCTACTGTTGTAAAATCAAATTTATTATTTGTGTTTTCTTTTATAAAGTGCATATCTTTATAAAATCTTATTTGTTCGTAAGGTTGCCAATTTTTTGAGTCGTATGGTTTATTTACATGAAATATATCTATCTTTAAACCATATTTGTACCCGAGTTTTGTTCCTTCTGTAAGTAGTAAATTAAGGTATTGATAATCTTTTATTTCTCCTTCGAGCATTATATCAATATCCCAAGTGTCTAACTCACAATCTCCATAAAATTTTTCAGCACAGCAACCAAAAAATGTAACTTTGTAATCTACTTGGTAGTTCTCTAACCACTCTTTTGCCCATTGTAAAAATACTTCTTTTGTTGGGCGATTCCATTGTTGAGTTGTTATAAGATTTCCTAGCCTATAATAAAACATTATGTTGTTGTATTTTGTGATTCTGTAGCTACACTAAAAGTGTCTGATACTCCTCCTACTGTAATTTGTGCGGTATAAGTTGTATCATAAGTTGTTAACCCACTTACTCGTGCTGTTATAGTATCCCCATTTTGTACTGATTTTGTGGATTGTGAATAACTTCCTGAATTTACTCTAAAATCTGCTAAACTTGACCCCGAAAAAGTAGCATTTGTACTAAACCCAGGAGTCATACCAGATAGTGTAATTGTAGAAGTATAAGTAACCTGAATCTCGGCATTTGTAACATCTGTAAAAGTAAATTGGTCTGGAACTAAATCAGCTGGGGTAGCTACATACATTGTACTAGAGACTCCTCCAATGGTTACTGCTCCTGATCTTGTAACTCCAGCGGAAGAAGCTGCTGTTATTCTTACTGTTACAGTGTCATTATTATTTACTGTTTGACTTGATGTTGTATAACTTCCACTATTTATTCTATAATCTGCACCTGTTGTTCCACTAAAAGTCAGAGTTGTTCCTATATTTATTCCTGTTATAGTTACTGTACTTGTATAGGTTTGACCTTGTGTTGCCGCAAAATTACTTGTAAAACTAAAAGCGTCAGGAGTTGTATCTGCAGCAGGACCGTCTTGTGATACTGTAAATGTTCCTGTATATTGATAGCCAAATTGAGTAGATACAGTATAACTTACTGTAGCACTTCTTGAGCCCCCAACAGTCGAAAAAGAACTTGCTGTTAAAGAATAAGCTCCACTACTTGTATTAGTTATACTACTTGTAAGCCACCCACCAGAATTATTACTTACTGAATAAGAAACTGTCCCCCAATAACTACTATAAGTGTCAAAGTTTCCAGAAGATTTCTGTGTAGTAATTGTATAATTATTTGTTCCTCCACTAGAATTATAATTTACGGTTGAAAATGCGCCAAGAGTTACTGTTGGAGGTACAAATTTTGCTGTACTTGCTGAAGAACTTATATGATTATCTGTCGATACACAACGAGCATAATAAGTTACAGTACTTCCTCTTGCCTGTGTAAAATCTTGTCCGTTTGAATACCAGTTTGAATTATCGGGGGAAACTTGTATTGTACCAGACCCTCCACTTGAAGTTACATCTACATTTACGCTTCCACTTGGATTGTTTGTTTGTGTTACTGTAGGAGCGTTTGGAGTACTCGCTAGTACTTGGGCTCTTGTAGTAAGTGCCCAAGAATCAGTAACTCCTCCAACATTTACTGTTGTTGATACTGATGTACTATAAGAAGAACTGGAATACATTCTTAGTTGTAAACTTTGATTATTTGTAATTGTTCCTGTGGTTGACCAAGCTCCTCCAGCAATACTAAATTGTGCTGAGTTTCCACTAATTGAAACAGAAGCTCCTGTATTTAAGCCAGTAATTGTTTCAACATTTGATGTATATAAAGTACTTAATTCTTTTCCTGTTTGATTTGTAAAGTCAAAAGCGTCTGGAGTTGTATCTGCAGCTAGAGTTGTTACTGAATAAGTGTCGCTCTCTGTTCCTATTGTAAGAGTACAGTTTGTAGTTGTACTAAAACTTCCACTTGAAGTTTGTTGAACAGAAAAAGTATCTCCATTTACTGCTGTTCCATTTGAAGAAGTATAGCCTCCACTATTTTTACTATATGTACCACCAGAAACTGATACTGTTGCAGAATCTCCATAATCTAACCCTGCAACAGTTATAGTGTTAGAAGTATAAGTTGTG
>Ga0208644_1000755_pt1 | contig 28713 bp, 51 predicted proteins | sample VirMetDEL_Nov_18_FD_184517 | JGI IMG/M metagenome (GOLD analysis project Ga0208644, IMG submission 184517) | Aqueous microbial communities from the Delaware River and Bay under freshwater to marine salinity gradient to study organic matter... | ecosystem: Environmental > Aquatic > Marine >...
ACTTGGGATGAGATAAACATCCTTGTATATTTATAAGGTCTTAATTCTGTCTTTGTTTGTAATTAAAGGGGAGTGGTGTAAAAGCTGTTCCTCTTTTTTTTTGCAACACACTTGCGTATATCGTAAAGTTTTATAAATTTGTTAAAAATCATTTACAAATGGACATTAAGACACTTTACAACAAGAGCTTAATCACATATGAGATATGTGAGGACGTACTTAATCGTACTGCTTTCTACAAGCCAAGTGAGTACGAATTAAGATTAGAAGATGGCAAAATCATCTTAGACATTTTTTCTCAGCCGAGTACGACTGAATACAATGTAGATAATCAACATATAGGTATTTAGTTATGGACTCATTTAGAAAAAGATTACAACAATTAGACGAACTAAGAGATGATAATCAAAAACTTATGTTTGAACTGGTGGGTATGAAAGATAAAAGACTTACCTATCAAGAGGCACGTATAGAAGCCTTAGAAAAGCACATCGAAAAGCTTAACATCGAAATTTTAAATCTTCAATACCAATTAAAAAATGCAGAAAACAACGCAGACAGGTAGGATTACCTCAATCGAGCCAATGGGAACTTGGTCGAACGGACAACAGACATTCAATAAATTCAAAGTAGGATTTGCGAATGGTGATATCCTTAGCTTCTTAGCTAAAGGAGAATTTAAAAAAGAAATAGGAGAAAATATTACCTATGAAAAAAATCCTCAATACGGAACTGGTAAAGTCATCTATGACAAACCTCAAGGACAGAATTATTCTGCATCTAAAAGTTCGGGAAGCAAGGAAGACACGCAAACGTACATCATTAGACAATCAATGATTAAAGCCGCGATTGACTATCACGCTTTGCAGTCGGTACAACCTTCAGAGAATGATGTGGTAAACACAGCAAGAAATTTCGTAACCTTTATAAACAATGGATAAAATGCAAATCAAAGGAAAAATCAAAGTTATTGGTCAGACTAAAACTTTCGGTAGTGGATTCACTAAGCGAGATGTGGTAGTAACTACTCAAGAGCAATACCCTCAAGATATCTTAGTAGAGTTTACTAAGGATAACTGCGAAACTCTAAACAACTACAATGTAGGAGATGAGGTAGAGGTAGGAATCAATCTTAGGGGTAGAGAGTGGACATCACCACAAGGAGAAGTAAAGTACTTCAACACCATTCAAGGATGGAAGATTGGAGGTACTCAAGCTGAGGTAACAGTAGAAGATCACTCACCTGATCGGGATGACGACTTACCATTTTAATATAGGGGCGGACTAACCATCCGCCTTTTTTATTATATTTAGACAAACGAAAGACCAATGATAGTAAACATAGCAAAGACACTTGAGACATTAAACGACATACGAACTGGAAAAATAAAAGAAGGACTCAAATTAGGAGTAGATGAGATAGACACTTATTTTAGATTTAAAAGAGAGTTCACAGTAATATTAGGACACGCAAATACAGGTAAGACACAAACGATGCTTTATTTAATGTTTCTGTACACAATTAAACATAATATCAAGTGGCTAATTTTCTCTTCTGAGAATACACCACACTCGTTGTACAAGAAACTGATAGAGTTCGATACTGGTTTGCCTTTAAATAAAATCCCTGAAGATGAGGTTAGAAAGCGATTGATTAGAATCTCAATGAACTTTCAGATCATCGACCCTTCAGAACTTTACACATACAAAACACTATTATCGGAAGCTAAGGAGATTAAAAAAGAGTTTAACTATGATGGATTCCTGATAGACCCGTATAACTCCTTAGTAACCGATGTAGGTGCAGCTAAATTAGGAAAGCACGAGTACGACTACTTAGCAACAACTGAGTTTAGACAATTTTGTACAGAAATGAATTGTGCGTTGTGGTTAAATACTCACGCAAATACAGAAGCTCTTAGAAAGACTCACACAGCTTCGCATCCATACGCAGGTCATCCTATTCCACCAATGGCAGCAGATGTCGAAGGAGGGGGTAAGTTTATCAACAGGAGTAATTCCTTCTTATGCCTTCACCGTTATCTTAGCCATCCAACGGACTGGATGTATTCACATATTCACGTACGTAAGATAAAAGATATTGATACAGGAGGTAAGCCTACAATTATGGATGAGCCTATTAAGCTTAGATCAGTTAAAAACAATGTAGGATACGAAATAGATGGTAAAAACTTAGTCCAACATATAAAGCAATCACTAACCAATTAAATATGATTATTCAAATCGGAGATAGTCAGATACACATCCAGTTCGTCCCAACCTACGGATTGGCACTTGGGTATCTATTCTACAATCCACTACAAGAACCCGATACAGACGAGATAGACGAAGACGATTATTATGAAAGACACACAGTCTTACTAACGCTCTTTGCTCTAATCGTTACTGTATGGAAATCTTAAAGAAGCTATTCGAACGACATAGAGACTGGTGCGACATCGTGGAGTCTTTTGGCTGTAACCCTGAAACTGCTGAAGATATCGTGCAGTCGATGTACCTGCGTATCGGTAAGTTAGTAGCAGATGGCAAGGATATTACATTTGGTAATGATGTAAACCACTTCTACATCTTTAGAACGCTCACTACTATTTTCTTAGATCACAAAAGAAGAGAACGTAAGGAAGGAGATTTTGACTTCGATAACTACGATATTGAAGACGATGAGCAGGTTGAGTACAAGAAAAAGTACGATATTATTTTAGAGGAGTTAGAAAATATGTACTGGTACGATAAGAAGGTCTATGAGATTATCGAATCAGGAGAAAGCATATCAGAGCTTAGTAGAAAGACCAACATTAGCTACTACTCACTATACAATACTTACAAGAAGGTAAAGAAATACTTAAAAGATAAACTATAAAGAGAAATGAAATTAGGATGCTACATTAAACTGGGTACAATGGTACACGCAATTACAGAGCTGCTTACTCTTGGTAATGCGTATCGGGTCGCTTTTTGGATTGCACGACAATTCGGTAAAGAGGATTGCGGGTGTCATAAACGAGAACTTTATTTAAATTGCTTGACTTGTAAAGAGGAGTGCGATGAGTGATCATATTGGAAAAAACGGAAAGTTGTTTCATAATAACTACCCAACACCCAAGAATTTTTATGATGACTTAAATGAGGAATTTAACTTTGATTTCGATCCTTGTCCATTAAATCATAATATAGAAGAATGGGATGGATTAAAAGTTGAATGGGGACAAAGTAATTTTGTTAATCCTCCTTATGATAGAAAAAGTAAAGAGGCTTTTGTTTTAAAGGGCATAGAGGAATATAAAAAGGGTAAGACCGTTGTTTTCTTACTTCCTGTTTCAACATCTACAAAGTTATTTCACGATTATATATTACCGAATAATCCTGAGATAAGATTTGTAAAAGGAAGATTAAAATTCTCTAATAATAAGGCAGGTAGTTTTGATAGTATGGTTTTGATATTTCAAACTAAAGATAATGACTGAAGAAGATAAATTACTCTGGGAAGAGGTACGACCTAAAAGAACAGCTACTTACTATCAGAGAACTGTAATGGCTGATCTAATGACTAAGTACTATAAAGTAAAGCATAAAGTACCTTGTGCTTGTCCAAGTACCATTAAAGAGATTGTAGGACTATTAGACAAACTGAATGACAATAGATAGAGTACATAAACTTGAGCAGAGCATCGTGCATTTGTATAACGGTTTTGATGGATGGCAGCTTGAATGGTGTGGAGGTGGATACGAGCATTATGATGCTAAGGGATTAACACCTAAAGGTTATAAGTGCATTATCGAAATGAAGTTCAGGAACAAGTACTATGAGAATAAGATGCTTGAGAAGTATAAGTACGATATGATGATGCGAGAACCTAAAGATGTAGTGAAGCTATACTTTGTGAATGACCCTAAAGCTAATTACTTGTTCTGGTTAAACGATCTTGTGCTTGGTGAGCCTATTGAATTACAATGCCCTACTACTACGCTATGGGAGCAAGATAAGAAACCCAAAAGAGTATATCTCTTAGAAGAATCACAAGCCTTAATAACCAATTTAAATAAATAACTATGCCACTACCTAAACCAACACCAACAGAACAAAGAGAGGAGTTTATCCGCAGATGTATGGGCGATGCAGTAATGAAGAAGGAATATCCTAATAATGCTCAACGCTTAGCAGTATGCGCAGTTCAATGGAAAAAGTAGAGTTCTTCCCAAATCCTATTCCTGCTTATTTATTCAAGCAGTTTAATCGAGATCGTCTCTTAGCTCGCTTTTTCTATTCAAGTAGAGTTGGAAAGTGTGTTAAGATATTTGATGATTACTACCAGTCAGTAAAGGGTAAGATTACTAAAGAAGATTGGACTGAGTATTATTTATCAAAAGTAGATCGCCAACGCTTAATTGAGCCTGCTCACTTTATGGCGGATAAGTATCGTTTAGAGATGCACGAAGCTGCGGAGTATGTTCTATTCAGAGTAGTCGGTCAGACTTGGAACGGAATGATGAATGAGGTGAATTGTATCAATCACTTACAGGAATGGTTTCCGAACATTGAGTTTAGAAAGACTTCTTATGAAGTGGATGAAGAGTACTGTACTGACTGGGAAGCGTTCTCTAATGACAAGCTCTTATTTGGTATTCAGATCAAACCTGAGTCGTATCATTTTATGAACTCACCTCATCAACGCAGAGCTAAGGACTTTGACCAAGAAAAGATTACTAAGTACAAGGAAAAGTTCGGAGTGGCTCACTTCTTTGTGTTCTATTCTAATAATAAGTTTATTCACTCACAGCCCTTATTCAATCAGATTAATACCTACTTGGCACTTAGTATAAATGTGCAGCTATAAAAAATTTTTACTAAAAGTTGCATATTAACATTTGTTGAATTAGATTTGGGTATAATTACAAATTTAAAAGACAGATTTATGAAACCTTACATTTATTCTCCAATCCTTACAGTTGTAAACGATGGTCAATTTTATTCAGTTGAGTACAAGGTATGGGATGATGGTGTAGCAAGATTAGAATCAGTATCCTTTAGAACTTACGAGGATGCTAAGAAGTTGTTTAACACTATTCCATTATCTTAGTATGATGTACGATAGATTAGAACCTTACAAAGAGATGGAGTACTCTGCGAATATGGAGTACATCCTCTCTATCTTAAAAAAGCAGAAGGAGGCTAAACCTTCAGAGGTTGTCGATAAGATGATATCTGCTTGTTTAGAGATTGTGTACTATGTGAATGGTTTACACATCAACAGAAGAGCCTACGAACACATCATATCGGAGCAGCACGAATCTAAGAACGCTTTAAAACTTAAGATTAGAGAACTACAAGATAAATTAGAAGATATAGAATTAAACAACAGATTAGACAATGAAACAAGAGGGAATGACTAAACTATCATCGGGTATTACGGTGGTACGAGAATTAGAGAACGGAGTATTAAAGATTAAAGCCTATAACCCTGTGGAGTGGGAGTTCAGAAAACTTCAATGGTGGGCTAAGGCTAAAAAAGTAATTAAATCAATTCTTAATAATTAAATCAAAACAAATGAAGACAAATTGGTATTTAGGCGAAACTAAGACTTATGATAAGTTTAAGTTCATCGACAGCAATCGAGACATCAACGAAAACAATCTCAAGAACATTGAGCAATCTATCTTAGATATAGGCATTCAAGTTCCTATCGTGGTTAATAACAATTACGAGATTATTGAGGGGCAACATAGATTCGTTGCATTAAGAAAGAACAATTTGGTAGTACCTTATATTGTTTCAGGAAGAGCAACAGAGTCTCATATAGACGGACTTCAAGAAAGCCGTAAGTGGACTGCTTTAGATTTCTGTAAGAGCAGAGCATCTAAAGGAGATGTATCTTGCAAGATGGCTTTAGAAATCGCTGAGGACTGGTACGAGGAATCTAACAAAAAGATGAATGTACTTAGGAGTATTGAATTACTTATGGATGGCAGAACTTCTACAAGCGTAAGATCAAGATTAAAAAGTGGTAAGTACTTAATCAATGAAGATTGTGCTAAGGCAGTTTATGATTCTATTCAAATAATGGCTGAGTTAGAAATGGGTACAACTCCTTATGGTCAGAAGATTATTAGAGTTCTGAAGATGTTATATCACGACTTAGGTGGTCTTGACTTAGAAGTTATAGACAATATGACAAGAAAGAATTACATTACAGCTTATTCTAATGAGACAGACCAGTACAGATATATGAAAGACATCTACTTAAAATCTAAGAAACAATTAAAGAAATGAACAACATAACACTATTAGATGGTTCTACTTGGGATAAGAAAGAACTATTAGAAAAGATGAATGATGATAGTTTCTACTATGGGTATCTCTCACAAGCTGCTCTTAGTTCATCATCACTAAAGCTCTTACTGGATTCACCTAAGACTTACAGAAATGTAACACAGTATGGAAGCGAGGAGAGCCAAGCACTAAGAGATGGTTGGTTATTTCATACAGCGATATTAGAACCTGAAGTATTCTCATCTCAGATATTTGTAGATGTACAAAGCAAGAACACGAAAGCCTACAAAGAAGCGAAAGCAGAACACGGTAAGGTATTCACTATTGCAGAGAAGAACAATGCAGAACGAATTGCAGATGCTTTCCTTAGAAACACAAAGGCTATTGAGATGATTAGAGATTGTGAGTTCGAAGTACCTGTTATTGGTGAGGTAATGGGATTCCCATTTAGAGGTAAAGCTGACGTACTGGGTAAGAATCGAATCGTTGATCTTAAGACCTCATCCGATAGCGTTAAAGCCTTCCCTTACTCAGCTAAAAAGTACTCTTATGATGTACAATGCTATCTCTACTCAAATTTATTCGGAGTGGATTATAAGGACTTCACATTTTTAGTGATTGACAAAAAGAGTTTAGATATCGCAGTATATCATTGTTCTGAGGAGTTCTACTATTCAGGAGAGCAGAAAGTAGAAGCAGCATTAGAGGTTTACGATACTTACTTCTTACAAGCTGCGGATTTAGACCAGTATTATTTAGAAGGCACATTATAAATAAGGGGTATGATAGATAATATTGTAGAAAGAGTTGTATCTTTATTTAGGAGTAGATCTCAAAGAGGTATAGAAAAATACGGAACAACATTAGAAGAAAACGAATTAAGTAACTCAGAGTGGCTACAACATCTTCAGGAGGAGTTAATGGATGCAGCATTATATGTCGAAAAGATAAAATCAATAATAGATGAACAAGAGAGTAGAAAGACTGATTAGAGAAATTGAAAAGGAAGCAAGAATTGATTTATTCAGAAACACACGAAAAAGAGAATATACAGAAGCGCGAGCTTTATTCAGCTACTTCCTAAGAAACTATTTCGGATATAAACTACACGAGATTGTAGAGATATATAAGAAGAATGGATTTAACACCCATCACGCTACTATCCTGTATGCAAACAGAAACTACAAGGATTCTTATTTGCCATTCTCACGCTTTCTAAAGGACTTAGATGAGAAGATGTATATCAAGTTCGGCAATCATCAAGAAGTGAAGATACGAAGCCTTAAAATGCGGATAGATAGCCTTCCTGAGAATAAGTTAGATGAAGCAAAGCGTTTAATAGAAGAACTGATCGACTAAGATGAGAAATAAACAACAAAGAGAACAGATAGTAACAGAACATTATAAGAACTGGATGGAAACCACCAAGAACAAGCATCACAAAGAATACGCAGAGATGATGTACCAAGCAATGCTTGATGGTAACTATAAAGAAGTGTACTCTGCATTAGGACGATCAAAGCAGGCGCTCTACGATACAAACAGAGATGTTACTTACAAAAGTGTAGTAGAAGCAGCAGAGGCTTACAAAGTATCGAAAACAACTATGAGTATTAACTACCTAAGATACGGACTTAAAAAAGTGTTAATGTAATGGCTGAGGTACTTGAACTAAGATGCGAATTACAACAATCAGCTATTATAAAAGAAGTAATGTTCGGGGGGATAATAGTACTACTAATACAAGCAGCTTTGAACTTAGCACTACTGTATCTTTTGAACCTGAGGCAAAAAACTGATTCTCAATCGTTATATAAGTAGGATTGAATAATCAAACATTTTCAATTATGGATAAAAGAGTAAATAACGGAGGAGCAAGAGAAGGTGCAGGAAGAAAACCTAAATCAGATGAGCTTAAACTGGTAGAGGCTCTTGATAAGCATATAGATCAAGAAGAAGTATTTGACACTTTACACGGTCTTATTAAAGAAGGTAACATTAGAGCGATACAACTCTATATGAACTACAGACACGGTAAGCCGAAAGAGAATGTAACATTATCTTCTGATGGATTCGAAATTAACTTCAAAGACTTGTTGAGGTTCGAGTAGGTGATCACCATTCAAAAGAAGTACGAGGTATTAAGGGACTCCGATAGTCGCTATTTTATTATTAGCGGTGGCAGGGCATCGGGTAAGTCCTTTAATATTTCTATTTTAATTCTCTTACTAACATTCGAGAAAGAACATACCATACTATTTACGAGGTACACTCTTACCTCAGCTTCCATTTCTATTATACCTGAGTTCTTAGAGAAGATAGAGCTTCTTGGTTTAGTAGATCGCTTTCATATCACAAAGGATGAGATTATCAACAGAATAACAGGAAGTAAGATTATATTCAAAGGTATCAAGACCAGTTCAGGAGATCAGACCGCTTCATTAAAATCTATTCAAGGTGTTACTACTTGGGTACTGGAAGAAGCAGAGGAACTAACAGATGAGAAGAAATTCGACACGATAGACTTCTCTATCCGTTCTAAGAAGAATCAGAACAGAGTCATCTTAATCTTAAACCCTACTACTAAGGAGCATTTTATTTACAGAAGGTTCTTTGAGGACAGAGGTGTACAGGAAGGGAGCAACATAACGAAAGGAGATACTACCTATATACACTCTACCTACTTAGATAACATCAAGTACCTCAACGAGTCATTCATAGCTCAGATCGAGCAGATGAGAACAAGAAGACCTGAGAAGTTTAAGCATCAAATCTTAGGTGGGTGGTTAGACAAAGCTGAGGGTGTCATCTTTACGAACTGGGAGATAGGAGAATTTAAGAAATCAGGCACAAGTGTATTCGGTCAGGATTACGGATTTAGTAACGACCCTACAACGCTCATAGAAACGAATATAGATAAGTCTAACAAACGAATATACCTTAGAGAGTGTTTCTACTTACCAAGACTTACAACAAGCGAGATATCACGTTTAAATAGGCAATACGCAGGTGATGCATTAATCATAGGAGATAGTGCAGAACCAAGATTGATTACAGAGCTGCGTAGAGAAAGCAATATTAGAGAATCAGTAAAAGGACAAGGAAGTGTAACCTACGGGATAAGTCTAATGCAAGACTACGATTTGATTATAGACCCTAACAGTACTAACCTCATCAAAGAGTTGAATAATTACAGTTGGCTTGAGAGAAAGAGCAACACTCCGATAGATGACCATAACCACTTAATAGATGCAGCACGATACGCAATAAGCTATCAATTAAAAAATCCTAACTATGGAAGTTACGCTGTAAGATAATTTTTACTATATTAGTAACTCATAAGGTTTATTAGTTTGTTTGAATTGAAGAAGGCAGTCCCGTAAGGCTGTCTTTTTTTTATTCTAAAACTACCAGTTTCATTCGTTATATAGATAAGAGTAATATTTATGAAATTACAAATCAATGTACCAAGCGAACTTGGCGAGATCACATTAGGTCAGTATCAGAAGTTCGTTAAACTGTATCAGGGAGAAGTTACAGAGGAGTTTATGGCATTGAAGATGCTTGAGATATTCTGCGGAGTAAAACTCAAGGATGCTTACCAAATGCGCTACAAAGATGTGGACGGAGTTGTTGAGGTTCTAAGCTCAATGCTAAATCAGAAACCTCAGCTTGTGCAACGATTCAAATTAGGAGACGTGGAGTATGGCTTCATTCCTAATCTTGATGATATGTCTTTTGGTGAGTATGTGGATTTAGATACTTACTTAGGAAACTGGGAAGAGATGCATAGAGCTATGGCAGTTCTTTATCGTCCTATCAAACAGAAGCACGGTGATAAATACAACATTGTAGATTACGAAGTAGTGAACTCTGAGATGTACAAGAATATGCCAATGGATGCGGTAATGTCTTCTATACTTTTTTTTTATCGTTTAGGGATAGACTTATCGAAAGCTATGATGAATTATTTGGAGGAGTCCAAGGAAACTCGTTTGGTGCAGTATCTCAGTTCGGACAAAAATGGGGTTGGTATCAGTCAATATACACAATCGCTCAAGGCGATCTTAGACGATTTGAACATATCACTCAGTTAAAAATACATCAATGCCTTATGTTCTTGACATTCGAAAAAGAAAAGACGGAATTAGAGGCGAAACAAATAAAAGGTAGAGTATGAGCGTAATGAACGGCTTTTATAGGGTAATGGAAACATTGAAGGATGAGCTTCAAGCAGACCCTAATTGCAACACGATAACTTTCGGAGATATCTCTGAGGTTGATCTAAGCAAGCAAACTATATTTCCACTATCACACATTATTCTTAACGGAGCAACAAGCGGTGAGAACGTAATGACCTTTAACGTATCTATCCTATCAATGGATATTGTAGATATAAGCAAAGATGAGGTAACCGATATATTCGTGGGTAATGACAATGAGCAAGATGTGCTTAATACGCAGCTTAGTGTTTTGAATAAGGTAATTCAGAAACTAAGAATCGGTTCATTATATGCAGAAAAGTATCAAGTAGTAGGCGATGTAGGTTTAGAGCCATTTAGAGATAGATTCGAGAATCAGATCGCAGGATGGACAGCAACCTTTGATGTAATGATTGCAAATGACGTAAACGTCTGCTAATGGATTTTAAAGAGACAGAAAAGGCATTAAATGCATTCGCTAAGAAAGTAATTAGAGATGCTAAGAAGAACCTGAACAGACGTAAGATAAGTGCTTCGGGTAATCTTGCTCGTTCTCTAAACTATGACTTAGATGTATTCCCTAATTCCTTCTCTTTAGATATCAATATGGAGGACTATGGTAAGTTCATTGACAAAGGGGTGCAAGGAGCAGACCCTGCAAAGTCTAAGAACAGAACCAGTCCTTATAAATACTCAGGAAGGTTTAAAATGATACCTCCTTCCAGTTTAGATAAGTGGGTAATTAAGAAAGGTATTAAAGGAGTAAGAGACGAAAAAGGAAAATTCATTAAAAGACAAAGTTTGAAGTATGCATTAGCAACGAGTATTTATCAGAAAGGTATTCGTGCGAGCTTGTTTCTTACTAAGCCATTTGAGGCTGCTTTTAAAGGACTTCCAGATCAAATAATAAAAGCATACGCATTAGACGTAGAAGATTTCTTAGAGTTCACAATAGACACTAATTAAAAGGTATTTTAAGACATAAATAAATGGCAACAAGCGTAGGGGTTAGAAGCCCATATTGGATAGAAAGCGATGCGGGTGCAACTGCAAACTCATATAAGTTTCAGATTACCATAGATGGTACACTTACTTATACGATTGTAAAGAATGCATCGGATATTAACAAAGCAGGAATCGATGTATCTGAATTAGTAAAAGATTATATAGATATCGCATATACAGGCTCTTTACCTGTAGGTACTTCTGTTCCTACGGACTGGGGTATTGATTGGAGTGCTTCTATAATTGCATACACAGGAGAAGATGCAACAGGTTCTACTGTTGGTAGTCCTGAGTTATATTCAACAAGAGATGCTTATTTAGGGTATGCTTATTATTCTGATGAAGAACCTGAGTTTATTTATTCAAGTACCACTCCATTAATCAGTAGTTACACGCTATGGTATCCTGAATCGACTTCGGGATATTTCTATTCTAACGAAGCGGGTACAATTACACGCAAAACAGTAAGTACCTCAGCAACGAGTGTATCAGCAGGAGGTCAAACAATCACCATTAAGCGATTCCCTTGTAATAAGTACGATGATGTAAAACTTGTATTCATCAACCGATATGGTATGCTACAAGAGTTATACTTCTTTGCTAAGAATACAGAAAGCACCAGTTTCACAAGAGACAGCTACAAGGCGAATGTATTTGACTATGCAGGTATTTATGAAAAGGAATCACACCAAGTAAGAAACTTCAATACAAACGCTAAGACACGATACGAACTAAGTACAGGATACATATCAGAGGACTACAACGAGTTCATTAAAGAATTGATGTTATCTGAAAAAGTATGGGCGCATATAGATGGTGAAGTACGACCTGTAAATGTTACAGATACTAATGTTGCTTACAAGACTTCAGTAAATGACAAATTAGTGGCTTATACAGTAGTCGTAGAACAAGCGAATGATTTAATTTCTTCAATGAGATAATGCAGAATTTATCATTATACATAGAAGGTACTAAAGTGGACTTGTTTAGGGATGAGGTGATATCTCTTACTCAGACAATTCAGAACGTACGGGATATTGAGAAAGTCTTTACGGACTTCTCTAAGTCTTTTACGATTCCTGCTTCCAGTACCAACAATAAGATATTCAAGCACTATTATAATTTCGATATTATAGATGGGTTTGATGCAAGAAAGAAGGTAGCAGCTAAGATCGAGTTGAATGGAATACCGTTTACAGCAGGAAGAGTTAAGCTTGAGGGGGTAGATTTAAAAGACAATAAAGCTTATGCGTATCGAGTTACTTTCTTTGGAAATACGGTAAACCTTAAAGATAAGTTAGGAGAAACTAAGCTATCTGCTCTTACTTGGCTGAATAATTTTCAATACGATTACGATGCAGCTTCAGTTAGGGCAATTATGCAAGGTGGTGGAGATATCACGGTAGATAGTGTTTTATATAGCGATGCTATTAAGTGTCCTCTTATTTCTTACGACCAATTAATCACTATCTCAGCTCCTAATATCTCAGCAACATACGATAAGTTCAAATACGGAATTAGATTATGGCTTATTATAAAAGCTATTGAGGAGCAAGGTTTAGGAATCACATTCACAAGCGATTCTTTCATTAAGCAAACAAGCAATGCTCAGTTCTATGATTTGTATATGTGGATGCATAGAAGAGAGGGTGATGTTTTTCAATCCGGAGATATAACAGAATTATATACTTCTTTTACTCCTGATACTACTTCAATGACAGGGGTATTTTTAGATACTGCGGCTTTAGTAATAACGGGGCTTACAGGAGGTCAATATATTAATTATTTATTGGATGTAACAACCTCAACAACCAACGACTATACTATCACTATTAAAAAGGATGGGTTTACTTATGCGACTAAAGTAGTTTCGGGCGGAGGAGATACAACTCTTACGGGTGTATTATATAATGCTCCCTTTGGATATGAGGTTTATATTACGGGAACAGGAACAGATTCGTTTACTATAGATTGGGAATTGACCAATAGTTTTTTAGGCGAGTTCAATGACTATACGGGAGGGTCTTTTCCTTTAGGTAGTAGCTTTATTTTTTATCCTCAACAGCAAATACCGGATATGAAGATCGTGGATTTTCTTGGAGGGTTATTCAAGATGTTCAATCTAACTGCTTACGAAACGGATAATGGAGAGATTAAAGTACAGACCTTAGATGACTTCTACGCTACTGGTACGACACGAGATATAAGCAAGTATGTCGATGTCAATGAAAGTTCGGTAGATGTAGCCTTACCATACCGAGAGATTAAATTCCAATACGAAGGAAGAGACACTTACCTATCTAAGCAATATGAGCAAGAGAATCTTATCGGTTGGGGTAGTACTGAATATAACGGAGGCGATACTTACAATGGAGATACTTATGAGGTAACACTTCCATTTGAGCATATGCAGTATTTTAGATTGTCAAGCTCTACGATTCAGATCGGTCAGTTTAGTGATGAGCCACTTACAAACACGAATGACTCTGCCCCTTACTTTGATAAGCCTTTATTGTTTTATGCACCGATTGTAGTAGGAGGGGATACGGTAACCATTTCAGGAACTGCAATAACCACTTATTTTATTCCTTCTAATTCAGTAGGTACAGATGCAGGTATTAATGATGATACTTGCCACTTCTCAGTAGAGATAAACGAATACACAGGAGGTTCAAACTTTGACGGTTCGCTATTCGCTAACTACTATGAGAATTATATCGCAGATGTATTCAACTCTAAGAGGCGATTAACAAAAGTGAAGGCTTGGTTACCAGTTAGCTTCCTAACAAATTACACGCTTGCAGATACTTTAGAGATCAACACACGAAAATATAGAATTAACTCAATCACTACCAACCTCAACACAGGACAGAGCAGTTTAGAGTTATTAAACATAGTATAAATGATACAGAACATTTTAGAGCTATTAGAACTATCGGAAGGTGAGACTGAGAACATTAGAATTGCTAAAGGGAAGTACTATCTACCTAAGAAATTCTCTGAGATTTACAAACATCAAAAAAAGACTTATAAATGGCAATAGAAAAGGAAATAGAAATTGTAGTAAAATCCGATCAGGCAGTCAATGGTCTGAACAGGGTTGAAGATGCTCTCGAAAGGGTAGATAAAGCTGCGGAACAAGCAACAGAGGAAACTAAGGGTCTTGGTCAAGAGGTTGGTGAGTCAGGTGCTGCGATAAGTTTATTAGATGCTGCTACTGGTGGTCTTGCATCACGAGTTAGAGATGTTGCTGAAGTTTATAAGCAATTTAGAGGTAGAATTAGAGCAGTAACTCTTGCACAATTAAAAGCAAATGCTGCGTTTTTAGCAAACCCTGTAGTATTAGTTACTACTGCGGTAGTTGCAGCTACGGGTGCATTAGCTAAATACGCTTCTAAACTAACAGGTGATGTAGTACCTATAACCACGAGTCTTAAAAATATATTTCTATCATTAGGTGATGCAGCAAGATTCGCACGCTTACAAGCGGAGTCTTATACAGAATTTGCTACAGAGCAACAGATCAAAGAAACTGAAAGAGCAATAGCAGTATTAAAGGCTTACGGACAAGATACTATTGATTTAGAGATAGAAAATCAAAGAAGAAGATTGTCTGCTTTTGAGAAAGGTTCTCAAGAATACTTTGATGCTCAGACTCAACTTAGTGTACTTATCGCTCAAAAGGATGTAGCTATAACTAAGGCGAAAGAAGAAGAGAAAGCAAGAATCGAAGCAGAGGCTGAGGAGAAGAGAAAACAAGCAGCAGCCGATGAGGAAGCAAGAGTTAAGAAAGAGTTTGCAGATAGACAAGCAGTAAATAAGGAAATAGAGAAAGGCTACAAGCTACAAGGTGAAGCATTAGAAACAAGAATAAGAAAAGAAAGCCTATTACAAGCAAAAGGTCTTACAGAGGGGTTAAAAGAGTACCAAGCGACAAGAATACAGGAAAAGAAAATAGATGAGGTAACTGCTCAACAGAAATTACAATTAGCCTCTCAAACATTTGGAGCATTAGCAGGTATATTAGGACAGAACAGTAAAGTAGGTAAAGCTGCGGGTATTGCACAAGCGATTATAAACACTTATCAAGGGGTTACAGAGGTGCTTTCTAATAAGACAACACTACCCGAGCCATTTGGTACTATTCAGAAGATTGCATCAACTGCTACAGTACTTGCTTCAGGATTCCAAGCGGTAAGAGCTATGCAACAAACACCTATTCCAGTAATTGCAGCAGGTGGAGGCTTTGGAGGAGGAGCAGGAGTTGCAATACCTACACCACCACAAATAAACACAGTTGGAGCTTCAGGAGTTAATCAGTTAGCTGAGGTAATCGGTGGACAGACCAAGCAACCAGTAAGAGCGTATGTAGTAGCAGGAGATGTAACTACTGCACAATCACTTGAAAGAAATACAATTAAGGAAGCCTCAATTTAAAAGGCAAAATAAACCAACAAAGTCGTTATATAGATATGAAGATTATTGAACTCATCTTAGACGAAGAGAACGAAATAGCAGGAGTAGAAGCTATCTCGGTAGTAGAAAACCCTGCAATAGAAGAAGATTTTATCGCTTTAGCAGATCAAGAGATTAAACTTGCTGAGGTAGATAAAGAGAAGCGTATCCTTATGGGGGCGTTACTTATCCCTAATAAGCCTATTTACAGAAGAAACGCTGAGGAGGAGTACTATGTGTACTTTTCTAAAGATACTATCCGTAAAACGGCTGAGATGTTCTTGATGAAAGGGAATCAGAACAATTCAACATTAGAACACCAACTACCACTTAACGGATTATCACTTGTCGAGTCTTGGATTGTAGAAGATAATGAGAAAGACAAGAGCAGACTGTATAATATGAATGTGCCTGTAGGTACTTGGATGGGTGCAGTCAAGGTAAACAACGAAGAGATTTGGAATGACTATGTAAAAACTGGTAAGGTAAAAGGATTCTCTATTGAGGGGTACTTTGCTGATAAGATGCCAAGACCTGAAGAGTCAATCCAAGAAGAGCTTAGTAAGATTGAAGAAGAAGAAGCAGATACACTACTATCTACTATCAAAGCGATCATCAAAGGTGATAAGCGAGTAAAGGGTGGTAAGCGTACAGAATTAGAATCTTATTCGGATTATCCTGATGGTGTTAAGAATAACGCTAAAAGAGGTATTGATCTAAATGAAAAGAACAATAACAAGTGTGCTACTCAAGTAGGTAAGATCAGAGCGCAACAACTTGCAAAAGGTGAGCCTATCTCAGTAGAGACTATCAAGAGAATGTACTCTTACTTATCAAGAGCAGAAGAATACTATGATGAAAGCGATACAAGTGCTTGTGGCACTATTTCGTATTTGCTATGGGGTGGCAAAGCGGGAAGACGTTGGGCTGAGGCGAAATTAAAAGAACTTGGTATTAATGGCTAAGCAGACTGCTCATATTAAGATCGCTAAACCTAAGAAGTTTGGCGTACAAGCTAAGAGCAGAACAAGTAAGCTAAAGAGTTCTAAGAATTACAGAAAACCATATAGAGGACAAGGTAGATAATGGCAACAGTAAACAATACATCTTATAAAATACAAGCTGACGTAGATACTGAAGCAGTAAGACTACAATACAACATCGAGGAGGGTGCATTTGTAACAACCTCAGCAGGTGTTTGGACTGTTTACAATGGCGAGTGGGTTAAGTTATATCCACAATCAGGAGCGGGTACTGGAATGGGTTGGGCAAGATATGATGACTCAACATATACCTCATCTAACAAGTTAGCCTTAGCCTTAGATACAGAAGTAGTACTACCTAACGATGCGGGAACTGTTTATAGAAGCAATACAGGAATTGACTACTATGATTCATCTACTCAGAAGGTATTAGCCGATAACGAGAACGATACTTACTTAATGACAGTAGTGTTTAAGTACTCAGCTCCTAATGCAAATCAGACTTACTTAGAGATGCACTTTCAAGGAGGTAACGGAACACCATACGATAGAATACGAGATACGATTACCTTCCCTAAAGGAAACGATACAGAACACGATCACCACGCAGTATTCCAGTACTATGCAGATTCAAGTTTCGCTGTAAATGGTAGCCAATGGAAAATCACAGCTAACGGAGGTACTGCTGATGTGTGGGATATTATCTTCTTCATTCAAAAAGTACAGAATTATGGATAAGAACAAGACACCATCGTATTCAAGCCCTAAAGGTTCATCAAGAGGCTGCTTATGCAAAGATTCTAATACTTACTCAAGAAAGTGCTGTGATGGCTCTCTATGGGCGCAAGGCATTGGAAGAACAAGAGGAACTGAATAACGAAAATGCAAAATAAAAATCAATAACCGTTATATAAATATGAAACCAACAGAAATGCTAAAAGAAATCAAGAATCTATTAGGTATTGAGTTGTCTGCTGAAGCTGAGGTTAAAGTAGAGTTAGCTCAAATGACATTAGAGAATGGTACTATCTTGGAAGCAGAGGAGTTCGCACCTGAAATGGAGGTATTCATCATTACTGAAGAGGACAAAATTGCTCTTCCTATTGGTGAATATACTTTAGAAGATGGTCGTATTCTTGTTGTAGAAGAGGAAGGTATCATTAAGGAACTTAAGGCTGCTGAAGCTGCTGAGGAAGCCCCTGAGGCGGAAGTAGAAGTAGAAGCTGCTGAAGAGGAAATGCCAATCGAAGAGGAACTTCCTGCTGAGATGGGTTACGTAAAGAAAGAGGAATTTGCTCAAGCAATGGAAGAAGTAAAATCAATGATTGACGAGATTCGTGTAATTGTTGATGATGCTAAAGCTAAAGAAGAGATGGCTGAACAAGTGAAAGCTGAATTATCTGCTACACCTGCTGCTGCTCCACTTAAGCACAATCCAGAAGCAAAAGCTGAAAAACAATCTTTCAATATCGCAAACAAAAGAGCTGAATCAACTCGTGATCGAGTATTCTCTAAGCTTGCAAATCTTAAATAATTAAAACTTAAATAAACAAAAATGGCAACAACAACTTCAATCACTTCAACCTACGCAGGGGAGTTTGCAGGTAAATATATCGCTGCTGCTCTTCTAAGTGGTTCTACTATCGAAAACGGTGGTATCGAGGTAAAACCTAATGTTAAATACAAAGAGGTTATCAAGAAAGTAGCTACTGATTCTAACGTAATCAAAGATGCTACTTGCGACTTTACAGACACAGCTACTGTAACTCTAACTGAGCGTATTCTTGCTCCTGAAGAGTTCCAAGTAAACTTAGAGTTCTGTAAAAAAGACTTCCATTCAGATTGGGAAGCTGTACAAATGGGATATTCTGCATTTGACAACCTACCTCCTGCATTCTCTGACTTCATCATCGCTCACGTAGCTGGTCTTGTAGCTGAGAAAACTGAACAAAACATTTGGAGCGGTGCTACTGGTACTGCAGGTGAGTTTGACGGTATCGTTACTCTTGCAACTGCTGATGCAGATGTAATTGATGTAGCAGGTGCTGCGGGTGGAATCACTTCATCTAACGTAATTACTGAGTTAGGTAAAGTAGTAGATGCTATTCCTTCTGCACTTTACGGAAAAGAGGATTTATACCTTTATGTTTCTCAATCAGTTGCTCGTGATTATGTTCGTTCATTAGGCGGATTCGGAGCTAACGGATTAGGTGCAAACGGGGTAAACAACCAAGGTACTCAATGGTGGAATAACGGAGGTTTATCTTTTGATGGTGTTAAGTTATTCGTAGCTAACGGTATGGATGATGATTACATCGTAGCTGCTCAGAAAAGCAATCTTTTCTTCGGCACGGGCTTACTCTCTGATCATCAGGAAGTTCGCCTTTTAGATATGGCTGACCTTGATGGTTCACAAAACGTACGAGTAATTATGCGCTTTACAGCAGGTGTACAATACGGAATCGGTTCTGATATCGTTCTTTACACTCCTACTGCTTAATTAAACAAATTGTCTAACGAAAGAGGGTAGGTAAGCCACTTGAGCCTACCTGCCCTTTTTTAATTTATAAAACTTATGGCTTGTTCATTATCACTTACAGGAAGACAGTTTCCTTGTGCAAAAGCGGTAGGGGGTCTTAAAAAGATTTTCTTTGCTTCTTATGTAGAAGGCGGTCTTACTATCACGGCAGGAGCAGTAGATGGTACTTGGTACGGGTACGACCTAAGAGGTGCGTCATCTGTAGAAACCGCTATCAACGGCTCTCGTGAAAACAACTCTATTTTCTATACACAAACAGTAAGTATCCAGTTACCACTTCTTGACTCTGCAACTCAAGATGAGATCAAACTATTAGCTGCTGCAAGACCTCACATCGTAGTAGAGGACTATAACGGTCAGCAAATGGTTATTGGACTTGAGAACGGTGCAGACCTTACAGGAGGCTCACTTGCTACTGGTGCAAATATGGGAGACTACTCAGGATTCACTCTAACCTTCGAGGCTATGGAGAAAGAACCACCTGCGTTTATTTCTACTGCTGTTACTGATTCAGCTTCTTCACCAATCGCACCTGCGGTTAGTGCTGCAAGTTAATCTTTAAAATAAGGATAATTAAGGGGGCTTTATAGCCCCTTTTTTTATATCCCAATGCAAATATCAAGATTTGATTCGTTATATAGATATAAGAGTTTAAAATGATAATTCTAACAAGCAGTACAAACGCTCAATCATTAAGCATTATTCCAAGAGAATATCCAAGCTTGATTGATATATCTTTGCGAAATGAGATAACCAACGAGGTTGTTACATTTAGCGATGTATCTACTACTACTTTGAATGGGTATTTATCGTTCTCTAATGCGTTCTCTTTAGTTGAGAATAATTTTTATGAATTGAAAATACTTGATGGCTCGAGCGTTATATATAAGGACAAGATTTTCTGTACCGATCAAAATATAGCATCTTATAGTGTAAATGACGATGTAGAGGGTTGGGCAGACATAAAAGAAGTTTGGAATCTTTATAACCAAAACTGGGAAGATGTAGTTGTTGATAGCATCTACGAAACGGAAGATTCTTACGATAACGACTATATCATAATCTAATGAGTAGAAACACACACAAACCTAAAGTACACAATGATCTACGGGTCGTAAACTTTAGTACTTACACCAGTCCTAAAATTGTTGAACAAAAGAACAGGGATTGGGTAAGTTACGGAGAGGACAACAATTACTTTCAGTATCTGATTGACCGATACAATGGTTCTGCAACGAACAACGCTATCATCAATGGTATTTCTGAAATGATTTACGGAAGAGGGTTAGATGCTACTGATTCAAACCGTAAGCCTGACGAGTATGCACAAATGAAGTCTTTATTCTCTAAGGACTGCGTTCGTAAGTTAGCATACGATTTAAAACTTATGGGCGGTGCAGCAATGCAAGTAGTTTACTCTAAAGACCACTCAAGAATCCTACAAGTAGAACATTTCCCTGTTGAAACACTAAGAGCAGAGAAATGCAATGATGAGGGAGACATTGAAGCGTACTACTATATGGCTGATTGGTCAAAAGCTAAGCCATCTGATAAACCTCAACGTATTCCTGCGTTTGGATTCTCTAAAGAAGGTGTAGAGATACTTTATATCAAGCCTTACAGAGCAGGATTCTATTACTACTCACCAGTAGATTATCAAGGAGGCTTACAATACGCTGAATTAGAAGAGGAGATATCAAACTATCACCTAAACAACATAATGAACGGACTTGCTCCTTCAATGCTTATTAACTTCAATAACGGAGTTCCTAACGAAGAAGAAAGAAGTTTGATCGAGCAGAGAATCTATCAGAAATTCTCAGGGTCAAGCAATGCAGGTAAGTTTATCTTAGCATTTAATGACAATGCAGATACAGCAGCTTCTATTGAGCCTGTACAGTTATCAGATGCACACAATCAGTACCAGTTCTTATCAGATGAGAGTATGCGTAAGATTATGGTATCTCATAGAGTAGTATCACCTATGCTTTTAGGTATTAAAGATCAATCAGGTCTTGGTAACAATGCTGACGAGTTAAAAACGGCTTCTATCTTGATGGATAACACCGTTATTAGACCGTTTCAGACACTTTTACTTGATGCCTTTGAGTCAGTATTAGCTTACAATAATATCGCTCTTAATTTATACTTTAAAACGCTTCAGCCACTTGAGTTTACTGATCTTGATAACGCGATGACTAAAGAGCAGGTAGAAGAAGAAACAGGAGTAAAATTATCAAGTGATAAAGAAGAGCTTACTGACGATCAGATGAATCAAATCTTTGAGGCTTTAGAAGAGTACGGAGAAGATGAAGATTTGGATGAGTGGGAACTTGTTGATGAGCGACCTGTTGATTATGAGCAAGAGGAGGCTTTAGATAAGATGATTGGACTTGCATCTACGGGTAGAGCGAATCCTAACGCAGAGTCAGAGCAAGATATCGCGCTATTCAAAGTAAGATACCAGTACGCACCACTAAGAGCTTCGAGCAACTCAAGAGAGTTTTGTCAGAAGATGGTAAACGCTAAGAAGATATATCGCAAAGAAGATATCGAGAGAATGTCAAGCCAAGCGGTAAATGCAGGATTTGGAGTAGGAGGAGCTGCGACATACGATATATGGTTATATAAAGGTGGAGCAAGATGTCATCACTTTTGGATGCGTAAGACTTACTTCAGAAAGAGAAACCCTCAAGGGCAATTCTTACCTGAGAATGGATTAAAGAACGATAAGAATGTTTCGGTTAATGAGGCAAGGAGAGAAGGTTTTGTACCTCCTGTAAATGACCCAAAGGTAGCTATGAGACCTGTTGATATGCCGAATGAAGGATTTGTAAACCCAAGATAAGATATGGCAACGGCATTATTTATAAAAAGACAAGACTTAGTACGCAACAGTATCTTAGACGGGAATGTAGATACTGATAAATTCATTCAGTACATTAAGATTGCTCAAGAGATTCACGTACGTAATTACTTAGGAACTGATCTATATAATAAAATCAGCAACGATATTCTTAATAACACTTTGGCAGGTGATTATTTAGAACTGGTAAATACTTATATCCAACCTATGCTTATTCACTACGCAATGGTTGATTATCTTCCTTTCGCAGCTTACCAAGTTAAGAATGGAGGAGTATTTAAGCACGTATCAGAGAATGGTGAGTCAGCAACAAAAGAAGAGATCGACTTCTTAATCAACAAGGAAAGAGATATCGCTGAGTACTACACAAGAAGATTCATTGATTATATGAGCTTCAATCAAGCATCATTTCCTGAGTACTATACGAACTCTAATGATGATATTCACCCTGACACCGATGCAACATTTAACGGATGGGTACTATGATAGTAAAAGGATACAAACCTAAAAATGACAACATACTAAAGTTAAAGAGGTTTTTAAAAACAAATAAAACAAACAATAATGGCAAGTCTAACGGGAAATAAAATAAAGGATACTTATAAGTCGCTCCTTAAGGTTTCTGACAATGGCGAATTAGAAGCTACTTCTCAAGAAATAACAGATGGAAACGGTAACGCTTCAGGTATTCAATTAAATACAGGAGGTGATTTAACTGCTTCAGGAACGGTAGCATTTGGTTCACTAAAGGATTCAGGAGAAAACATTACGATTACTAAATTCGTTGATGAGGCTGATGGTATTGCAGGAAACGATAATGATACTACAATTCCTACTTCGGCTGCCGTTAAAGATTACGTAGATAACAATGCGGTTGTTCAAAGCGTTAATGGTCAAACAGGAGTTGTTGTTTTAGATGCTGACGATATAAGTGATGCTGCAACAACCAATAAATTCACCAATGCTTCAGATATTAGCAAGCTCTCAGGGATAGAAGCGGGTGCAGATGTTACAGATGCGACAAATGTAGCAGCAGCAGGAGCAATGATGACTGGTGTAGCTGTTATTAGCGATCTTAGCAATGTAGCCTCTACAACTCCTACAGATGGTCAAGTACTTACTTACGACACAACAAACGGATGGCAACCTGAAGATGCAGCAGGCGCAGTAGATAGCGTAAACGGACAAACGGGAGCAGTTTCACTTGATACAGCAGATTTAACAGATGTAGATACTACTGCTCCAACAGATGGGCAAGTATTAAGATATGTTTCTGCATCGAGTAAATATGTACCAACTACACTAAGTAGTACCGCTCCTGTTGATTCGGTAAACGGACAGACAGGTGCAGTTGTATTGGATGCAGATGATATTAGCGACGCAACTACCACTAATAAATACACTACTGCTGCTGATATTTCTAAGTTAGCAGGTATCGAGGCGGGAGCTGAGGTTAATCCTACAGCTTCTGAGATTAAAACTTCTTATGAGAGTAATGCAGATACCAATGCTTTTACAGATGCTGAGAAAAGTAAATTAGCGGGAATCGCAGCAGGAGCAGAAGTTAATGCAGTAGATTCAGTTAATACACAAACTGGTGCGGTAGTTCTTGATGCAGATGATATTTCAGATGCAACGACTACTAATAAGTTTACAACAGCAGGAGATATCTCTAAACTGGCAGGTATTGAAGCAGGTGCGGATGTAACGGATTCTGCTAATGTAACAACTGCTTTAGGTTCTATTTCTGTTACCGCTCATTCTGACGTAACAAGTGCAGGTTCGGGTGCTATTATCACCTCAGCAGAAAGAACTAAATTAAGTGGTATTGAAGATTCGGCTGACGTAACAGATGCTACTAATGTAACTTCTTCTTTAGTTGCAGCTACTGCGATTAGTGCAGGGGATAAGACAACTATTCAAACTAACTTAGATGTTGACCCTTCAGGAACTGATAACTCTACGAATGTAACCTTAGCAGGAGCATATGACTATCTTACAATAAGTGGTCAAGAGATTACTCGCAATCAGATTGATCTAACTACTGACGTTACAGGTTCACTACCTATTGCAAATGGAGGTACTGGTTCGACTACTGCTTCAGGAGCATTATCAAACTTAGGAGGTGATACTAAATATACCGTATCGGTAATTAGCACAAATACAAGTGCAGCTAACGATACGCTTTATGTGCTTACTGCAAGCCTTACGCTTACCTTACCTGCATCGCCAAGTGCAGGAGATAAGATAGGGGTGTCAAATATGAGTGGTACTACAACACCAACAATCGCAAGAAATGGAAACAATATTGCAGGATTAGCAGAAGATTTAACGCTTGATGTAGATAACTTAGGTATTCAGTTGGTTTATTCAGGTGCAACTAAAGGATGGATTTTACTATAAAAAATAAAACAATATAAATTATGAGTACAATAACAGGTTTAATTTCAGCAGGCGGAGCAGGTGGCGGTGCTACTAATATCGTAACAGACCCTACGCATCTATTTAAAGGAGTTACATCTCAAGCAAGTATAGATTTTAAGTATGGGACAACTCTTTACGACCCTTCATCTACCACATATTATACTAATTTAGCTAATTATGGATTTGGATATTGGGCTGAATGTGCAACTGCTGATACTTATGTAACTGTTGCAGATATTACTTCAGCGACTAATGGAGGCTTTGCTCACTGTTTCGTAGGTGCAGCAACACTTCAAGGAGAATCAACAACTTTTAAATTTACAGTTGATGGTACTGCAACAGAAATAACTTATACAAATAGTGGTGGTGGTTCTTCTACTCATAGATGTCCTGTAATAGGTGGTTTTTATATGAACCCACAAACAACTGCTGACCAATCTCCATTTAATACAGCAGAATTAAGTGTCCTACAAGGTGGTTGGGTTTTAGAAGATACTTCAAGTAATTTCTATGCATCAAATACTACTTATGGACTTGGAACACCTTCAATATCTCATTTTATGGATTTACCAAGATTAAGATTTGAATCTTCATTTAAACTTGAAGTAAAAAAATCAGTAATTGGGGGAACAGCAGTAGATAATAGAGCATCAGCAATTATAACCTTATCGTAATGAATATAGTAAATTTAACAGAAGCAAGTAGAGGTGAGAATTTCCAAAATGGGGATTTCATCGAATATCAGTACGACAATGGAACGATTGTTCGTAAGCATTGGTACGCTCCACAAGAGCCAAGTGCTGAGGAAAAAATAAAAGAAGAAAGACAATGGAGAGATGCTGAGTTATCGGCAACAGATTGGATTGTACCTGTTACAGACCATCCGCAACATTCGGCTTATCTTACTTACAGACAAGAACTAAGAGATTACCCATCTCAAGCTGATTTTCCTAACGGCACTCGCCCACAAAAACCATAAGATATGTTAAAGAAGTTAAGACCTTTTGTAATCTATTCTGACAACTTTCTAAATGCTATGTCTATTCTTATGCCGATCGGTGGAATGTCATTATTTCCAGTAGTGATCTTAAGAGAGAAGTACAATAGCGATGATGAGTTTTGGAATCTTAGAGGTCAAAAGACCATTAATCACGAATCAATCCACTTCCAACAACAACTTGAATTAGGAGTACTACCGTTCTATTTCATTTACGTTATTGAGTATTTGCTTAAGCTACCTTTCTATGGTTCTAAAGCATACGAGAACATTTCGTTTGAAAGAGAAGCGTATGAGAATGATGAAGACTTAGAGTACTTAGACAATAGAACAAGATATTGTTGGTTGCATAAAATGTTATACTAATGAGCCTCGACAATAAAATATCATTCTTTGGTGGTTATATATTCACTACAGTATCTTCAGTAAGTTTGTTAGGATTTGTAAACGCAGCGATTATTGGACTCATAGGTGGGTTCTTTGGTCTATTAGGTAAAGAGGTGTACTATTACATAAAAGGAGAAATCAAAGATAAAATCAATGACAACTCCGAAACTAAATGATGACTCAAGTTTATCTATAAACATTAAATGGCTCATTCAGATTGTTGTCTTAGTGGGTACTGCGGTTTATTTGTATTTCGGATTGGAAGGAAGGATAACCGATAATGAAGATGAATTAAGAAGTTTAAGATACAATCAAAACACCTATATCTTTCCTGATATACGAGTGTTAGAGAATGAAGTGATAGACTTCAAACTTGAAAGAGAAAGAGTAAGAAAAGATATACAACGCTTAAGAGAGTTAATAAATGAATAAAGTACTTATCCTATTACTTATCCTATTTACCAGTTGTGCATCTCATAAGGTAGTTTACCAAGAAGATGTAACAGCTAAAGCAGGGTGGTTAGAATCAACAGAAGACAATCCTATTATCAATGTTATTCAGAAGCATTACGCTAATGATGACGTAGAGATTATCATCAAAAAAAAACTAACGACTGACTATGTTAAGGTAAGGTTAAGTAAGAAGGGTAAAGAGATTTCTAAGCGAACAGTAAGGAATGATTAACTACTTTAAATATCACGAGTTCGACTCGCCACTACAACAAGGAAGCGGTCAGCTTATGCAACCTTCCTTTCTTTACTTACTTAATCAAGCACGACACATTGCAGGTATTCCCTTTGAGATTACTTCAGGATTTAGAGTAGAAGCTGACATAGAAAGGCTTGAGAAAGGGGGTTACAAGGTTTCTAAGAACTCTTCCCATCTAAAAGGATACGCAGCAGACATTGCTTGTGAAAGTGGCGCAGAGAGGCTTAAAATAGTTCAGTCGCTTTTAGAGGCAGGATTCACAAGAATTGGAATCGCTAAGACTTTTATTCACGTGGACAACGACCCTGACAAACCAAATTCCATCTGGACATATTAGTTATGAGTAAAAAACCATTTAAAGAAACAAAAGTAGGTAAGCTATTATTCGGTGCAAAAGAATTGCTTCCTGAGAACGGTGTATTAGGTGTTCTAAAGAACTTAATTGATACAGATCAGGAACTAACACCTGAAGAAAGAGAAGAAGCTCATAGATGGCTTATAGAGGCTTATAAGGCTGAGGTATCGGATAGAGATTCTGCACGTAACAGAGAAGTAGAGCTTGCAAAGGCAGGAAAGCACGATTGGCTATTTAATCTTACTGGTATTGTAGGATTATCTGCTTTTGGTGTAATTATTTGGGCGATTATTGCTTTAGAGATTCCTGAAGAAAACAAAGAGCTTTTTTACCATTTGATCGGTATCATAGAAGGAATCGCACTTAGTATTTATGGATTTTATTTTGGTACTTCTATGAAAGATAGCGAAAAATAGTATATATTTGGCTTTGTAGCTTATGCGTCTAACAACTCGGTTCGGCTACAAACTTAAAGGTGCAAGAATGGGGAGCAGTCAAAGCACCACCTCAACCGAAAGCTAAACGAGGGACTGTACTTGATAGGACAAGTGGAATTAGCGAGTGTATTTAACCTATTAAAGATACACACCCTTTATGTGTCCGACATCTTTGGAAGCATAAAACTGGGTATGGTACGGTAGGGCAACCTATACCCATTTGTGAACCAACAAACTATAAAAGCATAAATAATCTTATAATTCTAAATCCTATTTAATGACTATGACACTAAGAGAACAAATTGACCAAGTAGTAAAGAGTAACCTTAGTGATAGAGATAAAGTAGATGAATTATTTAAAATAGATTGTAAGATGTACACGAACTTAGGTTCGGATTCTACAAAGACTGAGATAGAGAAGACTAAAAAAGATAGTCGAACCATTTACAGAGCAGTACAAGAAATCGACTTTTGGTTAGGTTCTGCTTGTTTAAGAACTCAGGATGATAAGAAGAAAGCCCAATAGGACTAAAAAGCCTACTCCTAAGAAACCTTCACGATCTAAGATAGTACAGAAGTTAGATACTGTATTCTCTCTTTATATACGTACTAAACACGCTAAGAACGGTGTATGCACCTGTTGCACTTGTGGTAGGAAGTTCGAGATAAAGAAAATACAAGCAGGACACTTTCAGAGCCGTAAGCATTACTCTACACGATGGGATGAGTTAAATGTGCATCCACAATGTCCAAAATGTAATGTATTCTCACAAGGCGAACAATATGAGTACTCTAAGTTCTTAGATCGGACTTATGGAGAAGGTACAGCTGAAGAACTGGTAGTAAAAGCTCGAGAAATAGTAAAGTTCTCTACTTATGAACTGGAAGAGATGATCGAGTACTATCAGAAAGAACTTAAAAAACTAAACTGACTTGGAATGAGATAAACATCCTTGTATATTTATAAGGTCTTAATTCTGTCTTTGTTTGTAATTAAAGGGGAGTGGTGTAAAAGCTGTTCCTCTTTTTTTTTGCAACACACTTGCGTATATCGTAAAGTTTTA